>Ga0123519_10012463_pt1 | contig 12363 bp, 14 predicted proteins | sample YelNatPaOPRAMG02_FD_87396 | JGI IMG/M metagenome (GOLD analysis project Ga0123519, IMG submission 87396) | Hot spring microbial communities from Yellowstone National Park - Yellowstone National Park OP-RAMG-02 (version 2) | ecosystem: Environmental > Aquatic > Thermal springs > Hot (42-90C) ... | reverse complement strand
CTGGCCAGAACCAGAAGCCATTAACAAGTGCCCTGAGTAGTCCTCACAAGCACTAAACTAACTAATCTTTATGGCCAAAACGTACTGTCCAAAAACTGTCCATTTTCTGCCTCTAAAACCCCTATTTGGTTAAATTTCGTTAAAAATGATAAAAAGCATTTCTGATTTATTTTGCATTGTGATTTTCGTTTTCTGTCGGATTTTGCAAATCGCTTATTTTAGATTTGCAGACCTCTCCCTTAACCACTTGGGTACCGCACCATATTATAAATTATTATAGCAAATTAGGGCTTGGCCAGTCCAATAAGTCCGAGAAGATAGGCAATATCATCGTCAGCAATATTGAGATTGAGATATCCGTTCATATTGGCAGTATTGGATACATCTTCGCTGCGCATTCCGACTACCAGCCAGGGGGTCGGAGTAAAGCGAGCACCGATATTGATATTGGGCCTGGCTGGATTTTTACGGGCGAAATCATAGGCGAATGATTCCAGTTCAAATTTTTTCCCAACTTTATATGGATAGAACGGACGGTAGCGTAAACCAAATCCTCCGCGAGACCGAATAACTCCTCCGTGCAGAACCAGGCCTGGTAAAACCTCACCGCCAATCTGGGCATCAATTGTATTGATTATCTGACTATCAGTTTCCGATGATGTATCTTTAATATTACTCACCCCGAGTTGATAAAATTTATTTTCCCGCGGATAGATGGTAATTCCGGCATCGTGGCGAACCAGTTCATCAGAGAAATCGTATCGGGCAGTATAATCCCAGTAGGTTTTGATTAAATTGAGTCGGCGCAGCGCCCGCTGGGCTTGCTCACTGGTGTCCTTCAATGAGCCAATAGTCGTTTTTAATTCTTCAGCCATATCCTTATCAGTCACCAGTTTACCAACAAGACCTTCGCCGGATTCTATCTTTGTCAGCAGTTTATCCAGTCGCTCAATCACTTTGCTTAAACTGCTGGCTGCGGTAGCAATATCAGCCCGGGAAAGTGCCTGGTTTATTTTTTGCGCGGCCGCCGCCGCATCCCGGGAAAAATCTCTTACATTCGTGGCAATATCATCAAGACCTTCTTCAGTAAAACTTTTATTCAGTTTCTCACTCAACTGACGCAAATTTCTTAAAGTGATTGAAAGATTTTCTCCAAGATTTCCACCTTCACCCCCAAAGCCGCCGGTCAGTGCATCCAGTTTTTCCAGAATATTGCTTACCGCCCGGTCCAGCGGTACCGGGTCAATCCCCCGGATTATCGCCCCGTTTTTCAAAAGCGGTGCGGAATCTGAACCAGTGGTCATTTCCAGATATTTGGAACCAATCAAGCCAATATTGACAATCCGGGCCTCGGCATCTTCATGCAGTTGCACATCCGGACGGATATTTACTATAACATCGGCCTTGTTCCCCCGGAGAGAAATTCTGGCAACCTTGCCGATAGTGACTCCGGCAATTCGTACCTTGGACTTTTCCGGAAGCCCGGTAGTATTGCCAAATAAAACATGAATAGTATAATGACGCTGTAAGGGAAAATCGCCAATCACTATCACCGCCGCGGCCAGAACAAACAGCCCCAGAGTTACAAAAATTCCCAGACGAAATTCTTTGCTCATTGTAAAATTTCTCCTGTATGGTTTAGGCTGATAGTAATCGGTCCGTCGGCCCGGCCTTCAATAAATTGCCGAACCAGCGGGTCCTGAGTATTTTTTATTTGCTCCGGTGTTCCTTCAGCAACAATCCTTCCTTCATAGAGCATCGCAATCCGATCAGAAATTTTATAAGCCATTTTCATATCATGGGTAACCACTATGGAAGTAACTTTCAGGTCGCGCTGGAGTTTAATCATTAAATCAGAAATGATATCGGCCATAATCGGGTCCAATCCGGTAGTCGGTTCGTCATATAAAATGTATCTCGGCTGATAGGCAATCGCCCGGGCCAGACCAACCCGTTTTTTCATCCCGCCAGACAACTCGGCCGGCTTGAGGTTTTCTATCCCGGAAAGTCCGACCATCCCCAGAACTTCACTTACCCGGCGCTGGATTTCGGTCTCGGATAATTTGCGTAAATTTCTTAAACCAAATGCCACATTCTCACCAACGGTTAGCGAATCAAACAGGGCCGCACCCTGAAAAAGATAGCCAAACTTCTCCTGAATTGCCAGCAACTTCTGACGATCGTCATAGTCAATCTTTTCACCATCAATATAAATCTCGCCGCTATCCGGGCGCAAAATGCCAACCATTAATTTTAAGGTCACACTCTTGCCGCAACCCGAACCACCAATAATCGTCAGAATCTCGGCATCTTTTATTTCCAGATTAAGCCCGCGTAAAACCCGATTAGTCCCGAATGATTTCTCCAGAGCAACCAGTTTAATCATCTAACCAATCCCTAATAAAACCAGGGCCGAGGTAATAAAATAATCCGAAACCAGGATCAGAACCATTGAAATCATCACCGCCGAAGTTGTCGCCTTGCCGACGCCTTCCGCCCCGCCTTCACAGGAAAAACCCTTATAGCAGGAAACCGCCACAATTATCAGTGCAAAAAATACTGACTTAATCAGCCCGTGAAAAAAGTCTTCCAGATACATATAACTGAAGGCATCTTCCCAGTAAGTGGTGATTGGTATCTCCCATTTATAAACACTTACCAGCAGCCCGCCGATAACTCCGACGGCATCGGCAAAAAGCACCAGAAATGGGACCATGCTAATTACTCCGATAAACCTGGGCACTGCCAGATATTTTATTGGGTCAGTTCCCAGGGTACTTAAAGCATCTAACTGTTCCGTCACTTTCATCGTCCCGATTTCCGCGGCAATTGCTGCTCCAACCCGACCGGCAATCACCACTGAGGTTAAAACCGGCGCCAGTTCTTTAATCATGGAGAAAGCGACAATTGTCCCGAGATACACCGGCTCACTGAATACACTGATAGTGGAACTTCCGGTTTCCAGAGCCAGAACCATTCCGGTAAAAATGGCCGTCAGAAAAATCACCGGCAGGGACCGCCAGCCGGTTTCATACATCTGTTCCCGGGTATTTCGTCGGTCAATCTGCCCCGAGAATATCCAGTAAAATGTCTCAGCAATAAGTTCGCTGATTTCCCCCACACTAATAATAAATTTTTTCCAGTATTTTGTCATTCTTTATAGAGCCGGGGAACCCGCCCGCTTATCTGACAGACAACTTCATAATTGATCGTTCCCATTCGCTCGGCAATCTCTTCCGCCGAAATTACCTGATTGTTCTGCCGGCCGAGCAGCACAACCTCCTCGCCGATTTGAATATCCTTAATTTTAGTAACATCTACCATAATCATATCCATAGTTACCCGCCCCAGCACCGGGCAGCGTTCCCCCCGGATTAGAACCTCACTCCGGTTGGAAAGCAGTCGGCTGTAACCATCGGCATAGCCCACTGGTAAAGTCGCAACTATCGTCGGTCGGCGGGTAATAAAAGTCCGGCCATAACTTATCGGGCAACCCGCCGCGACTTTTTTTAGAAAAACGATTTTGGTCTTTAAGGTCAGCGCCGGCCGCAGCCCGACCGGGAGTTCTCCCTTTTTCGGTTTCAGACCATAAAGAGCAATTCCCGGACGAACCATATCCAGATGACTCTCCGGAAAATTAAAAAGCGCGGCCGAGTTAGCCGTATGCCCAATTACTCTTCGGTTAATTTTTTTCGCCTGACTGTAAATCCGACAAAATTCTTTCAATTGCCAGCCGGTCCATTCTTTATCCGACGGCGAATTGGAAAAATGCGTATATATTCCGGCCAGTTCGGTCGCCCGATAACTACCGATATCTTTGAGAATTTTTTCCGCTTCCAGTGGTGAGACGCCGATCCGGCCCATTCCGGTATCTACCTTTAAGTGATAGGGATAGACCAGATTTTTTTTCTCGGCCAGTCGGTTCAACTCCCGTAAAGCCAGAGCGCTGGAAATCGTCGGGATAAGATTATAGGAAATAATCTGACGAAGATTGCTGAACGGATAAATACTACCCAGGACCAATATCGGCGAGCGAATTCTGGCTTCCCTTAAAACTATTGCTTCTTCAATTGAGGACACCCCGAGAGCCGCCGCTCCCGCACTCAAACAGAACCGGCTGACCGCCACCGCCCCGTGCCCGTAGCCATTGGCCTTGACCACTGCCAGTAATCTGGTCCGCCGGGCCAGCAATCTCTTCAATTGCCGGACATTATATCCGACTGCCTTTAAGTCAATCTCCGCCCAGGTTGGGCGATACATTTAATCCACCTCGCTGCTGGCAACTTCCGCTTCTTCAAAACGGGTATATTCCGGAATAAAAGTCAGATTAATCGTTCCAATCGGACCATTGCGCTGCTTGGCCAGAATCAATTCGGCCTTACCTTTGATCGTGACATCATTCTGATTATAGACCTCTTCCCGATGGATAAAAGTTACCACATCAGCATCCTGTTCCAGTGCTCCCGATTCCCGCAAATCAGACAATTGTGGCCGGCGTCTCTCCCGTCCCTTTTCCTCCACCCGTCGGGACAACTGGGAAAGCGCCACCACCGGCACATTCAAATCCCGGGCTAAAATTTTTAAGGAGCGGGAAATCTGGGCAATTTCCTGCTGACGATTTTCGGCGTCACTACTTCCCCGCATCATCTGTAAATAATCTACCACAATCAGACCCAGCGTGTTCTTTTTGTTTTTCAGTTCTTCGGACAATCGCCGGGCCCGCGCCCGCATTTCCATCACATTCAGGTCTCCGGTGTCATCAATATAAATTTTGGCGCCAGAAAATTCCTCGGCCGCCGTGGTTATTGCCGACCAGCCATTCTGGGGCAGAAAGCCGCCGGAGGCCTTATGCATATCTATCCGCGCCCGGGAGCAACAGAGTCGCAAAATCAGAGCCTCTTTGGACATTTCCAGAGAAAAAATTGCCACTGCCTTTTTTTCTTGAAGAGCCACATATTCACAAATATTCAGGGCAAAAGCAGTTTTACCCATTGATGGCCGGCCGGCAATAATAATCAAATCGCCGGGCTGTAATCCCCGGGTCATCTGGTCAAACTGGCGATAACCAGTGCCCACCCCGGTGACATCCTTTTTATTATGGGCCATCTTTTCCAGATGTTCCAGCAGCGGATGAACCAGATCGGCCACCTCGGTAAATCCTGGACGGTAACGTTTACTGGCAACCGAAATTATCCTGGCAGTTGCTTCATCTAAAATTTCTTCGGCTTTTTCTTTCTGGTCATAGGCATCCTGGGAAATATCGGTACAGACCCGGATAATTTCCCGCAACAACGATTTCTCCCGGACAATCTGGGCGTAAGAGCGGGCATTGACTGCGGTGGAGACAAAATTGGTCAGCGAGGTAATAAACGCCGCTCCCCCAACTTCTTCCAATTGTTTATTTTTACTGAGATAATTGGCCAGGGTCAAAGCATCAACCGGCTCGCCTTCGGCCTGTAAGGTCTGAATCGCCCGCCAGATAATCCGATGGGCCGGAGAATAAAAATCATCTTCCACCAGAATCTCGCCGACCTCAATCAGGGCCTCAGCACTGATTAAGAGTGAACCCAGAACGGCCTTTTCCGCTTCCAGCGACTGGGGAGGAAGTTTATCCAGAGCCATTGTTTTTTTCTTCCACTATCCACACCTTAACCCGGGCAGTAATTTCCGGAGCCAATTTTACCTCTACATTAAATATCCCGCATTCCTTAATCGGTGCTTCCAGGGTTATACTCTGTTTTTCCACAACAAGCCCCGCTTCTTTCAAAGCCGCGGCAATATCACTATTGGTAATCGCTCCGAATAATTTATTGTTTGGCCCGACCCTGGCGGTTATTGTCACTGATGTTTTTTCCAGTTCGGCCGCCAGTTGTTTTAATTCCTGAACTTGCTGTTGATGTTTCTGCTCGGCCTCTTTAAGAATTTTTTCTATCCGGAGGCGATTTTTGGCGTCGGCCGGCAGGGCCAGTCCCCGGGGCAATAAATAATTCCGGGCATAGCCATCGGCGACTTCTTTTATCTGGCCAAATTTAGCAACATTAACCACATCCTGACAAAAAATCACTTTCATTTTAGATCACCGTAAATGGCAAAAGCGCCAGCATTCGGGCCCGTTTAATCGCCTGGGTAATCTGACGTTGATGCCGAGCGCAGGTGCCGGTAACATAGGCCGGCAGAATTTTTCCCCGCTCGCTGACGAAACTCCGCAAAAGCCCGACATTTTTGTAATCAATAGTTATTCTCTCGGTACAGAACCGGCATTTTTTCCTGAGGTGCCGGTGAAACCCGGAAGGCCGGCGCGGTTTTGCCCGAATTGCTTTTCTGGTTTCCATTATTGGTCCTCCTTCTCAAAATGGGATATCTTCGGAACTATTTTCTGTCTCTATTACTTCTTCGCTGACTTTTTCCGCGGTTTCTACTGAGGTTTCAGCCGCTTCTTCCGGAGCCGTTAAAAACTGTATCCGCTGACTGACCACCTCCAGGGTCCGGCGTTTCTGACCATCTTTGGTCTCCCATTCCCGCATCCTTAAAGAACCCTGGACCATAACCGCACTGCCTTTCTTCAGCCGCTCCTGGCAGCGCATTGCCGCTTCCCGCCAGACCACTATCGGCACAAATACCGTATCCTTCTGCCAGTTGCCTTTGCTATCCCGCCAGTTCCGGTTTACTGCCAGGTCAAAATGAGCCACCGGCTGTCCCTGGGGGGTATAGCGCAAAACCGGGTCAGCAGTCAGCCGACCACTCAAAAAAACAAGATTTTGTTCCGGTAACCTAAGATTGGCCATCGGTTTTTACCTCCTCACTTGATTTTGGGGAGAGAGATTTTTTCCCGGCTCGGACCGTCAGATAACGAATAACTCCATCCAGCACCCGGAATAGATTAGCCAGCAGATTTGCCGTCTCGGGTGGCCCGGAAAATTCCAGATAGACATAGAAGCCCTCACGCTGGTGTTTAATCGGATAGGCCAATTTTTTCAGACCAATTTTTTGTAAGAGAGTAATTTCGGCTTTTTCCTGGGCCAGAAGTTTTTTTACCCGTTCAACAATCTCGTCAATTTTTTCCGGAGGTAATTGGGGCGAGCAAATAAAAGTTGACTCAAACTGCACCATCGGTTTTTCTCCTTTCTGGGCTTAAATGGCTCCACCGATTTATCGGGGAGCAAAGGTATTAACCACATCACTGAACCGCAACAACTCAATCTTCTGCTGATAAAAATATTCTTTCAATTGTGGCTGACAGCAATGGGCCAGTTCGGCCTCCCGCCACAATTCATCATAACCCGGATGAGTCAGTAATTCGGCAATCTGATACGGCTCATCCACATTTCCCCAGTACCAGCCCTCAATGAAGTGTTCAATCAGAACCAGACCTTTCTTTTGATACAGTTGTTTTAATTCATTGTAGACCGTTTCATTATTATAAAAACTCCGGAAAAACCGGACGACCCGGATATTAAACTTTACCGCAATATCCAGAATCGCCGGAAAAATTTCCGGATGCAGGTGGCTATGGTGATGACTGTCCAGATGGTCCAGCGGCAGATTAAACGAGCGATATTTATTAATCTGTTCTTCCACCGCGGCCAGGACTTCACTGATTGCCGGCTTGGGTAGAACCCAATCGTTAATAATCCCCCGCTCGTGGTCAATATAAAAAAACTGGTCCAAATCAATATGAACCCCCAGGCCCAGACCGGGATTTTCTCTGGCCAGCGCCACGGCCGATTCGGTGGCCTCTTTGTTTACAAAAAGCGAAGCGCTGCTGACCACACCATTTTTATAGGCAGTGATGATACCCCGGTTTATTCCTTCGCGCAATCCAAAATCATCGGCATTGATTACAATCTTTTTCATAACCAGATTTAATTATACTTAATAAATAACCAATTGTCAAAATTTAATAAATCACCCGGGGAACTTTTATCCCGGACATTTCCTGGGCCAGTTTTTCCAGCCGGCGAATTCGCTCAGAAATCGGCGGGTGGGTGGAAAAAATTGTCCAGAGAGTTCCCCCGCGCAGTGGGTTGACGATAAAAAGCGAGGCGGTCGTCGGATTGCCCGAAAACGGATAATGTTGAACCCCGGCGGCTAATTTTCGCAAAGCATTCGCCAGGGCCTGGGGATTATTGGAAATTTTTGCTCCGGTATAATCCGCCTGGTATTCCCGGCTGCGGGAGATGGCCAGTTGAATGAGCAAAGCAATAAGCGGCGCCAGTAAGGCCAGAAGCAATGAGCCCAGTAAGTTTCCGCTGCCCTGACGGTCGCGATCCCGATAGCCCCCGAATATCGCCGCCCACTGAATCATCCGCGACAGATAAAATACTGCTCCGGCCAGAGTGGCAGCAATTGTGGCAATAAGGGTATCCCGGTTGCGAATATGCGACAACTCATGAGCAATAACCCCGGCCAGTTCATCCTCGGATAATAAAGCGATTATCCCGGTGGTCAGAACTACCGCCGCCTGGCGGGGATTTCGTCCGGTGGCAAAGGCATTGGGCATTGGCATATCTATCACAAACAATTTCGGCATCGGCAGACCAGCCGCCCCGGTAAGTTTCTGCACCAGGGCATATATTCCCGGAGAGTCGGATTCTTTGAGTGGCCGGGCCCCAGACATCAGCAAAACAATCTTATCACTGAACCAGTAGGCAAAAAAGTTAAGCACTGCTGCCGCTATTAAGGCATAAAGCATTCCGCTTTCCTGGCCCAGGCCATAACCAATCAAAAGCAACAGAAGGGTCAAGCCCGTCAGTAAAATAATTGTTTTAAAGGTATTCATCTATCCAGCACCTCCAGCAATTTTTATCCATTCTTCAATCTCGGCGGTATTTACCCGGGTATTGACACACGGACCAAATGGTCGGTCTAAATTTATCACCGCGGCTCTTTTTGGCCAGATCGCCAATAAACCCTCCACCAGTTCTCGCTCACAGGCCACCGCCAGCAAAAACTGCGGGTTTATTTCCGACACTAACCGCAGAGCCAGACGCCCGCCGGTGGCTACTTTCATTATTATACCATATTTTTGTCCCAGAGCAATAATATCTTTGATATTACATTTTCCGCACTCGGCACAGTTTAAGATATTACCAACCAGTCGGTGGCGGCACTCAGTCCACTGCAAACAGTGGGGCAAAAGCAGCAATATCTGTTCGGGTGGGCGACTATTGCGGAGATATTTTTTCACCCACCAGTTATTTCTGGTTATCAACCAGTATTCAATATTCGGTCGGCGCGACGGCAGAAGTTTTCCCAGAGTTATTGCCAGCGGATAAATCAATCGGTAAAAAATTAACTCCATATTTATCCCAACCTCACTCCCCGGCTTAACCGGCTACCCTGCCAGAAATCCCAGGCACTCATTATCTTTTTATCCTGCGGAAGGACCTTTTTCACCAGCAAAAAATCCCGGCCACATTTAACCACAAAACCCACCCGGTTGATTAGCCCGCTGACCACCCCGGCCGAAACACAAGCCGGACAGGTCTGGTTATCACCCGGACAAACTGTCAACACTTCACTCTGAAGAATTTTTAACATCTTTCGGGACTCGGGCCCCGGATAGAAAGTATAGGCCTGCGGCCATCGGACCAGGGCCCGGACACAGTTGTAAATCTCTCTGGCCGATTTGTTCCAGTCAATCCGACCAATCTCTTTGGTTAATGAGGGAGCAAAGGTTGCCTCACCCAGTTGCGGGCTGGCCCGGGCAGTTTTCTTTTCAATATTTTCTATCGTTTCCAGCAAAAGTTGTTTACCGGATTCGGCAAGTTTATTTTCCAGCGAGATGGCATCGTCACTATCACTGATGACCAGTCGCCGGCTGGCCAGCAACGGCCCGGTATCCAGCGATTTTTCCAGATAAAATATACTCACCCCGGTTTCCTTATCACCGGCGAGCAATGCCCACTGAATTGGCGCCGCGCCACGCCAGCGGGGAAGTAAAGAGAAATGGACATTTATCGTCTTATAAACCGGCCAATTAAAAACTCGGTCCGGAATAATTTTTCCAAAATCAACCACCACCCCCAGTTCGGGATTTGCCAGTTTTATTTTCTCCAGAACTTCCTCATTAAATTTATCAACCGGCAATACCGCCAGATTATTTTTTTGGGCAAAATCATCCACCGCCGATATCTTCGGTATCCAGCCCCGACCAGCCGGTTTTGGCTTGACGGTAATTACCAGAACAATCTGGTGGTAAGAGTTAAGAAATTCCAGAAACCCGGCAGCAATCTCTGATGTTCCAAAAAAAACTATTCTCATCGGCTCCGGTTGTTCCTTTCTCCCGACGTAAATCCTGATATTTTTTCAACAGGGCTTTCTCAATCGCCTGCCGCAACGCCTCGTTGGTAATTATCACCTGTTTGATATAGGAACCGGTTTCCTCGGACTTTCTGGCTGGCCAGGCAATCCACGGGCCATAATTTCCCTCCATCACCCGGCATTCTATTTCGATTGCTCCATTTATTGCCACCGCACAAAAAACCCGGGCGCTGGATGGCTGGTTATACGGCGAAAACCTGGTAATTTTATAACTCAAAGTGTATTGTTTATCCGCCACCTCACTTGGCTTTTCCGTAAGAATTGCCTGCTCAATTATCTGATAAGCATCCTTGCTTAAAATTTTAACCTGCGGGTATTCCTTGCCCCTTCGGGAAAGATAAGTGGGAAACACCAGGGTTTTTTCCGAATTTTCTTTTAGTAATTTTATTTCCTTAATCAAAATTGCATTATCAACTACTATCTCGGCAGTTTTTTCACCACTGCCAGAAGTTTTCACCTGAACCGAAGTCACCGCGATTGGTTGGGAACCAGTTTTGCCAGCCGGTTTCTTTTTCGCTGTTTCACCCGAACCCGGAGACAACCAGGCCAACAAAAAAAATCCCACCAGAAAAATAATTTTTTGTCGCATTTTTCCCACTTCCTTTCTCATCCAACCGATTACCCTTAAATACTGAATTAAATTATAGCAAAAACTAACAAATTTTTTTCCCCGAACCGAAATCCTCGGCAATGACCGATTCCGCCCCCCTTGCCAAATAGTATTTTTTGTGCTATAATGAATAGTAGAGGTGGGAAAACAGAGACAAATCCTGAAAAACTATCTATCGCCATGATAAGAGAATAAATGTCCCGAGGAACTTTAAAAAGAATTTTTAATCATATGAGAAAAATCACCTTTGCCCCAATTTCCTGATTTTATGAAAATTAACTGGAAACATTCAACTTTATTATTTTTGATTATACTGGTTCTCCTGCTGGTTTCTAATTGGCTGCGGTTCATGGTTAACTTCTTTTTATCCTATGTGGTTTCGGTATTAGTTATAGAAATATTTTTTGTTTTCTTACCAACAATAATCTACGGAAAGTTTTTGCGATTAAACCTGCTGGATTTTCTAAAGCCAAAGAATAACTACTTCAACTTTTTACTGGCTTGTTCATTTTTTTTAGGTATATCAATATGGTTAATCAGAGAGTTTATTACTGGCCCGGGTTTTGGGCATGCTTCATCGGTTTTTGAGTCTTTATACATTTATAACTCAAAAAATTCCTTTTATTCAATTTTCTTGGTTATTTTTTCATTTGCGATATTACCAGCTTTTTGTGAGGAATTTGCGGAAAGAGGTTTTATTCAACAGGGATATATCAACTCCTGGGGTTATTTAGCATCCATCCTGCTTGGTGGAGTAATTAGAGTAATACTTCACATCAATAAATTTAGTTTGGTCTCAATAGCCGGAGGTTTTCTCAGCGGGATAATTGGAAGTTTTCTTTACGCGATATCCGGGACAATAATCTGTCCAATTGTTTATCATTTTACCGGGAATGCTTTGCTGATAGTGTCGGATTACTTCGCCAAAAGCAATTTTACAATCTCTCATCTGCCAACACACCTGATTTGGTGGGGAGCGATTTGTATATTAATAGTTTCAATAGTTATCTTATATAAAATTGCCCGGGACTCAAACTTTATAAAAATATTCTTGCAAAATGCAGACAAATGTCAGAAAGAAGATGTCGTGTTTTTGCTTGTTATTTTATTTGCTTTCACTGGTTTAATAAAAGTTATTAGTTTGCATTATTTGGCTACTCAGTATAGCAACGAATTTATGTTCTGGTCAATGAAAGGATGGAATTATTCTTTTGATAAAACAACCGGAGAGATAAAACCACAAGCCAATCCGGATAAAACGATTTATTATTTGACAAAAGCGATTACAGCTTGGCGGCCTGAAAATAACTATCACATATTATCAATAGATTTAAATAACCGGGCGAGTGCTTACATGGCCAAGGGTCTATTTAATTTGGCTCTTAAAGATCTGAACAAGGCAATAGACATAAATCCGCATTTGGCCGACG
>Ga0123519_10012453_pt1 | contig 12371 bp, 19 predicted proteins | sample YelNatPaOPRAMG02_FD_87396 | JGI IMG/M metagenome (GOLD analysis project Ga0123519, IMG submission 87396) | Hot spring microbial communities from Yellowstone National Park - Yellowstone National Park OP-RAMG-02 (version 2) | ecosystem: Environmental > Aquatic > Thermal springs > Hot (42-90C) ... | reverse complement strand
CGAACGACGAGAACGTAAACCGCGCCTGCTCCGAAGAGGGGGCAGTCGATTGTTTGGGTAGCGCTTATCAATATCAGTGTATAGACGGAGTGTGGAAGAAAATTGGCGACTGTCCCTGTATGGAAGAGGGGGCAATGAAATGCGACGGGTTTACGAAACTAATCTGTAGAAACGGCAAATGGGTCGAAGATAATAGCTTAGATATTATCTGCGGAGGCGAGTGCGAATATTGCGCACAGGCCGGATGTTCGCCGGTTCCAAGGTTCGATTCGAAAGAAGAATTGGATAGACATAAAGCCGAATGTCACCCCCTTGCTCTCACTACTTTCCGGAGAACTTGGAATCCTGTAGACGGTCCGTGGAATCCGAAATATGGAAAAGAAGCACAGGATTATGTGGCGAAAGATTATGTGGCGCTTATGCCAGCAGATGCCAAAAGCGGTGCGCTCATATTGCGATATATATTCTGTCGTCCGATGTGGGTTTCGACTCTTAGTGGAACAGTTACTATAATTCCGCCACAGATTCAGCCAGGACAGCTTTATACAAATTGTGAAGATGCTGAAGGATGTGAAGCATGGATTAATATACGTTATCACAACCCCGTTGATAACTCATGGTCTCATGATAATTACAAAACTCGACCAGGGACGCCATTTTCAGTTAATTTAAACTGGGGAGCGGGGACATATACGGCTTCTTATTCTGCTACAATTTCTAGTCCCGTTGATATGATAGAGTTTTGGGGGACAATTGGCGGTCTGTCATGTCCTTGTTGGGGATGTGACCAAGACGAACCAAAATCGGTTCCTACAATTAAAAACATAACGATGGAACTAACGTTTTCTCCAATTGCCGATTATGACTGCACTAACGAAGAATCCGGCTGGGTCGTATACAGAGGCTATAGAAAATATACGAGGTGAAAAGAAGTGGAGAGCGGGGTCATACAAGAAACTGGTCAAAAAGTCAAATATTTCGATACAAAAGACGAGTTGTTTTCTGCGATTACAGAAGGAAAAATATATGACGGTGACTTAGTTGCGCTTCAGGAATCTGCCGGATTCGAGAGCGGGAAAAATTATGGTTTTCTGTTCGGGTCGACGACAAATGAAATAAATATCGTGTATCCAACTCACTATTATAGTCTCGGTCTGACGCCAATGTCGTGGCACGATTTGCCCGACCCCGGATGGGTTGTAGACAATATAAATCAGGTAATAATTTCCCCCGAAGGAGAAAAATTCCCAATTGGTGAAATTACTACGGCGCTTTTACTTCTTGTTTTTGTAATAGCCGCAACAATAGTCATCAGTTTGGCTTTAATATACGCAATCGTTTTTCAAATCACATATCAACGAATAGCACAATCATCCCAGATTACTAATGATTTGGTATCAGTTACGGCTCCAAGCGGAGAAGCATTTATATTTGATAAAAACACTGGCGAACAGAAAGGACACGCGCTACCACCATCAAATGACTGGACCTGGATTATTATCCTTGCGGGCGGTCTCATCGCCCTCTATTTCCTTACTCCTCTTCTCAGCAGGCTTAGCGGTTCCGAAGAAGGCGGAGAATGGAGTCACCGTATTTATGAGCCCGAGGAGCGCTGGGGGCGTCCCGAACCAGAGGAGAGACCGGCAAGAGGCTATCTCTTCGGAAAGCGTGTTGGGAAGGCCTTGAGGAGAACGGGGCGCGGGGCAAAAGAAACCGCTCGTGGAATTTGGCACGGAATAAAGGAGGGATGATTTAATGACAATAGTCGTTGATGGCGGAGGAGAAGGCGGAACAGGAATATATACGCCAGAATATGATATAATAGTAACTCGACGGTGTTACTATCTTGTTGCACTTTATATAAACGATAAAAGCATACCAGTAGACCCGCAGACAGAACGCCAATTTCCTCCTAAAATTTCGTTGTATTCTAACGTTAAAATAAGTGGTTATATACATTATCAGGATGTTGGCGGCGCTGGACCACTTCCTTGTAATGTTTGTTCGGTTTCTCTCTATTTAAATGGCGTGAAACAAGCATCTACATCAACGAATACAAACGGTTATTTCGAATTTAATGTTTATTTCGACACTCCTGGTACATTTAGAATGAGCCTTTGTCTTGACAATGTTCCCTGTGAAGGAGACGAAGCCACTCTGTGCACATTTAATACCTCGGCATTTAAGAACTGTCTACCATAAAGAGGTAATAAAATGATACTTGTCGACGGTGGCGGGGGAGGCGGCACCGGTCTCTTTTCGGGTTATTATTATATAAATGTACAAGGACCAGCGCCCGAACCTGAATGTACGACAGACAATGATTGCGATGGCAGTCGTATATGCTCAGATGGCAAATGTGTTTGTCCCGCGGGAACATACTGGAATTCCCAGACACAGCAATGCGAAGCCGAACCAGAGCCCGAATGCACAAAAGACAGTGATTGTAGTGGTGGCCGCGTTTGTCAGAACAATAAGTGTGTTTGCCCCGACGGAACACATTGGAATTCAGAAAAAGGATATTGTGAAAAAGTAGAAGACTATTCTCTGTATTGGATTCTCGGACTAACTTTTGTTGCGATATTTGTTCTCGCTATAAGGGATTAGAGTGGGAATATGGAGTGGAGCACACGATTTGATTTTCAAATAAAACTGCTAATGGACAATTATGATTTTTTTATTCAGCCGAACCTACCGGCCGTAAAAAGAATAGCCGACGAACTCGTGGATTTTGACCTTAAAGAAATGTGCTGTCAGTTAATCGACAAAGTTACGAGGGAAATAAATTACAATACTGACAATATCGTGTGGGGGAAACGGGAATTTTGGCAGACCCCGGCCGAGACGCTTATGTTCAAGACAGCAGACTGCGCCGATTTCACTTTTCTCGCATCTTCGATATTACAGCGCAAAGGAATCCCCCACAGAATCGTTTTTGGATTCCTTGCTAATGAGATGAACGAAAGGGCGCGCTGGGCGGCACAATTTAATCGCGTCGGGCACGCATGGCTCGAAATCGTTGAAGACGGTCGATGGATATATGTTCTCGAATTTACCAAGCCATTTCTTTTCATATTAGATGGGAACGACACAGACCCGTATCACGATACCTGGTATTGGCCCGAAGTCTATCTCGAATGGAATGGGTGACATGCTCACCACCCTGAAGGGGGTGGGCTTCCTGCTTCTGCGACGGCGCCATCGCACCATCTCCGCAGGCGTTACTTCCGCTGTGCCCCGGCGTAGCCCTTTTGAGTATGTTTATCGCGGCGTTCAGGTCGCGGTCTTGTACGCCTTCATTCACATCCCCTTTTGCTGATTCATCCCACGCGCTTCAGCCGTGGGGTTTCTCGCTCGATTCCGTTCTAAGGAATTTCCCTGAGCTTTTTTTGAAGCGTTTCTATCTGGTGCTTGATGTCCTCTTTTGTCATCGGACGGATTTTTCCCTTTTCATACATCTCTTTCAGCCAATTGAACCAGGGTCTTCCAACGGCGATTAGAATCTCCCCATATTCGATGACCGATTCTGCCATCACGGCGATTCTCTTCAGTTTTGTCAGCGGTTCTTCCGAGATTCGCGCATATTTGTAAGTCAAATACCAGAGCCCGATTGTAACATTCAGTTGCGCAAACGAAATGATTGTAAGAATCAGTACGAGCATCCTGTCACTGATGGTCGGGTCTAAATACCATATTATACAAAATATGGTCGTTAAAAGAGTCAACACTATCGCTATTAGGCTCGTAACGAGCAGAATGGGATTGTATGCCTTGATATATCCATAAGGAACATCTTCGGGCAAATTATCCTTTTGAGACTGTTCTTGCAATTCTATCCTCTTCCGTTACCTTTTGTAGTATGACGTGAACTTCGTCCCCGGTTTCGAGCTGTAATTTCTTGCAAATGCGGGCAGGAATTGTAATGACCTTCGAGTATTTGCTGGTCGAAAAGACGTTGGCATCGAAATCTTCTTCTCTGCCGTGTTCGCGTATTTCGGCAATGAGCCCGTCGCAGAACCGTCCTCCCCAGATACATCGGGTGAGTCCGAAATGTCTCCTTGTCGTGCAATTTGCCCAGCGGGTGCAGCGAAAAGTCACATCGAGACGCATAGTATTCCTCGTTTAGCCACGCTATTACGTCATTGATATTAAATATTTCCTTAGTGTCGTCGCCGAAAGTCTAACACCTGTTAGATTTAATCCGCCTAGGGAGATATGAGGGGGTGCCTCGTATACAAGCATAGATTCGTAAGGCGCTAAATCGTATACAAAATCGTAGAAGACCTGTAAAAACGATTTTAAGGCGAAGGAGCATTTAGAGGGTAAGGAATAGACCCTATAAGCTAATGCGCAAGAAATCGAAAAAGAACGGGGGTTTTGCCCATGTCAGATTCAGATGTCGAAATCAAGATTCTCGAAACGCTGATTTTATACGGCGAGCCGATGAGGGCGCATTGGATTGCAAAGAAGTTAAGGGGCGGGATGGATTCCCTTATAAACTATCATCTTCCGCGGATGGTCAAGAAGGGCCTGATTCTCGAAGAGGTAACCTCTGACGGGAAGCGTGTATACAAACCACAGCCAATATTTATGAGCGCTCAGCACAGAAACGATTTCTTGGATATATTAACTAAGTTCGTCGAAAGTAAGAAAAATCTAATTTATGTTGACCCTGAAATCGGAGACCAACAGGTAATAAATATATTAAGAGTTTTGCTGACGCTCATAGAGGAGAAGCTGAGGATAATGGATTAGTGCTTCCTCTTCTTTTTGCAGGCCTTCCTGGCCTTCGCGAAGGACATCCGCTTGGCCTTTTTTCTGACGCAGGCCCAATACTGTCTCCTTGTCATTGTTTACCTCCCTCTGCACGCCCTAACGGCGGCTTTGAATCGGGCTTTGGTGACGGGTTTGCCTTTTAGTTTTCTTCTCATGCAAGCTGTGAATTTGCTCATAGTCGAAAATATGCGATGAAATAGTATTTATACTTCTTTTAAACTGGTTTGTTAAAATTGTTTTGTAGTGGATGGAAGCCTGGTATTTCCTTCACCATTTTTGTGAAGTCCTTGAGAGGATAGTATTTCTTCGGTTTTTTCTTTATTCTTGGCAGAGACAGATACTTGCGATAACGTGGTAACCTAGTGTAGTAATTCCACCAAAGTAAGTCACTTATTCTTTCTGGTTCGGATAATTCCTCATATCCCATCTTTTCCCAGAAAGGTATTGCATCCCGTTCTGCGTGGAGCGTTATTCTTCTGACGTTGTGATAATCTCTCAAATATTTTTCCAAATCGCTATAGAATTTACTTCCGTAACCTTCGCGTATCGGATACACACTGACCCATGCTAAATATGCGCTATCCCTATCGAAACGCATTCCATCTGCGTCTAAGACGCATTTCGGTGGTCCTTTGGGGGTCGTCCGTCTGCAGTCATAAGCGCGGAAATATTTTCTGGCTTCGCAAATATATCCGCCATTTAGTTTAGTACAAACGGCATCTTCGAATACATCGTCCGGAAAACGCGATTCAATGCTTCTTTTGAACATCTCATATATTTCATGGGGGTCGCTTTTTCCGGGGAGTCTTTTTTTCATTTTCCTTCTCCTGAATTCAATATTCAAAGAGGCGTTTTTGAAGCGGAAGGAAGCCCTTTCGCTTTCTCTAGTATGTCGCGGATATGATGCCAGATATGTCTCGCGATATTCTCCCGGGCATGTCTGGTCTGGGGATGAGTCGCGGACTCGGTATCAACGATGGCATCGCAGACGTGACAGACGTATCTCGTTTGGCGCGAGCCAGTGCGTCGACCAACGAGATACTCGCATCTGGGATGTCGCTGTAGTGCGATTTGCCACAAACGCACATAGGGTTGCCGGTATATTTCAGGTAGTTCATCCGGCGATGCACGAATCGAGTTAAACTTCAGCCAGTCTACGCGTATCTCATTCTGCTGCCCCGGAAGGCGTTTTTGAAGCGGATGGAATTCTGGTATTTCTTCTATCATTTTGTGAAATTCTTTGAACGGATAATATTTCTTTGTCTTCAGTCTTTTTCCTTTCGTTGGCAGAAATTTGCGGTAGCGCGGTAGTGTGTAGAAATCCCACCAATATAAGTCGCTTTCTATTTCCGGCTCATATAATCTTTCGTATCCCATCTTTTCCCAAAAGGGCATCGCGCTCCACTTTGAGTGAAGTGTTATTCTTTTGATGTCGCGATAGTTCTTTAGATACTTTTCCAAATCGCTATAGAATTTGCTTCCATAACCTTCGCGTGTCGGAATTACACCGAGATATGCTAAATATATACTGTCTTTATCGAATTGGCTTCCTTCCGCTTCTAAAATACATTTTATTGGTGCGAATGTAGATTCTCGTCTGCAGTCGTAAGCTCGGAAGTAATCACCAAGTTCGCAGATATATCCGCCATTTATTTTTGTGCAGCGAGCCTTTTCAAATCCTTCAGGGTCTTCTTGATATCGAATAGCCGTACGAAATGCTTTGTATATTTCGGCTGGGTCGGTTTTCCCGGGTAGTCTTTTTCGTTTCATCTAGCTCTTGCTCCGAGCATTTCTCTGATTCCCTTTTCTGTTACAGGATGATATTTGGGTTTTCGATACCATTTAAAAGCCGCAGGAACGGCGGGTTTTTCGTATGCAGGATAACAATAATTGAAAATCCACCATTGCCTCTCGGGGTCTTCTGCCCATTTTTCTTCTTCGTTGCACGGGTTTTGACTTATAAGTTTGAATCCCATTTTCTCCCAGAACGGTCGGGCGGGCAAAACGGAATGTAATGCAAATTTGTTAATGTTTCTGACCTTGGTGAAGTATCTTTCGAGCTGGTTGAATAAAGAGCTTCCATATCCTCGTCCTTTGGGCTCGACGCGCAAGACATCGACATATAATTTGTCGAAATCGTCTGGTGGGTATCTATAACCAAATGTCAAGAGCTTGCAAAGAGGCTTTTTCTTATCTTTACCATATCTGCAATCATATATATGATAATGCGGGGCGCCGAAGTATTTTCCGATTACGGGATTAAATTCTTCGTTCCAGTATTCGCAGACATGCGTACCATTAATTCTGGTGCAAGTGCCACCGATATGATGCTTATATTCTTCATATAATGATTTAACGTCTACTTTGCCCGGAAAGCGTTTGAAGCGTCGCATTACTATCACTTTTTCTGCATATATTCGATGATTTTGCGAATGGTTTGTTCTTCTTTTTTCCGGCCTTTTTCTCTCGCTTTCCGTTCAATTTTCTCGAGATATCGTTCAATTGTCATCCGGCCGGCCCGCACTTCGTTTTCGAGTTGATGACAGGGCAAGTCGCCGACGGTATGACAGACTCTATCTCCAACTAGCAATGCGGCTGAAAGTTCGCAAGGACTGCATTTTTTCGCCATATTAGTTCCTCAGAGGGTTATTTTTCGCTTGGCAAGATATTTGTATTTTGCGACCGGGTAGCGACATGCACCTTTCTTGAGAGGCTTTCTTATTCTTTGAACTAGCATCGGAACTTTGCATTTGCCGGTGACCATTTTTCCAGCTCTGGTCTTAAATCTCTTCTTTGGCATCCATTTTCCCTTTGGACAGCCAAGAGTGAGCTGTGTGCCTTTTCCTGTGCGCAGTACCCTGAAACTTCTCGGGTCGAATAGTTTCGGATGTCTGATTCTCAGTACGCAGGTGCTGTCGGCCTTAGTCCATTTGTATTTTACCACGTATCTTCCCCTCCTTGTAGAGTTTTTGAAGAGCCTGAGTTATATTTTCACTCTGCACGTCGCGAGCCAAATCTCGTAATTGTAATTCGAGACATGCGTCTTCATCTCCTTCGTCGCACCACATTTCGAGTTCATAGTATGACGCGACTTCGTATCGTTTGGATGGTCTTTGGACAGGACGTCTCTTCTTCATCCTTTCCACCCTAGCTCGCTGAGCGCGGAATTAATGCTTGCTCTCGATTGAATGAGGTCGTGCACGGTCGTCTCTTTGTTGTACCCCGTTGCTCTTCCTTCTCGAATCGCTTTGCGCAACCATTCTCCTGCCAGATAGAGATAATGGTCTATTAGGTTTTGTTTGCGGATATTGTGCACGATTCTTTCGGGTCGTGGTCGTCTTTTCTGAACGGGGACAATACCGTGTTCTCTAAGACGTCTAATATCTCTTCGCATCAGATTGGAATTTGTGGAATGCTTATATATTTATTTTTTGTTTTTCGAAGGCACATCTGCTGAAAAGCATAGCTCAATGATTTTTTTAGGCGGTTTATCAACCCATTCAATATCCAGAGAACAGAGTTCCCGACATCCCGAACGAAACATAACGACTCCTGTTTCTTCGCCGTCGAATCCAGTCGTATTAAAACAGACATAGTCGCCTTTTAAATAAACAAAACAAGGTATGCCATTGCAACGAGCCAAATATTTTTTTGTCATCGGGGAACTATCGTCATTCTTGAGTATTTAATCTTTTGCTACAATTTCATTACCTTTTTTCTTTTTCATTCTGTTTGGTGGTGTTATTACTGTCCCTTGCCACCACTCAAGTTTGCCAAGATTTTTCCAGTTTCTCCATATCGTTCTATGCATAGCATCTATTTCTCTTTCTAATTTCTTTTTTTCCTCTTCGCTGAGGAATTCATCGTCATCTATGTCTTTTCTCATTTAACCGATACCCCTTGGTCGGCACATATAGCTTAAAAAATATTTAATATTTTCGCGGGTCGTAGGTGCACTTTTTCCCGCGCGGCGTCCAGGCATAGTGAAGTATTACCGCGGGCTTCTCCCCCTTTTGCCAGCAAAATTTACCGGCAACATCGAATCCCAGCTTCTCGAAAATCCTTCTGGATTTCCAGTTGTCGACAGTAACATCAGCGAGGACAACTGGAGATTCCCTTGCCGCCTTTTTCACTGCGTCCCTGACGACCAGAGTGCCGTATCCTTTGCCCCGATACTTCGGATGGGTAACAAGGTTTGGTCGAATAAATCCGTCTTCTCTCTCCTTACTGCTGAAACTAACTTATTTCCTATGCAGAAAAGCGACCACTTATCAAGACCCCGACTATAAATTTATCGGATATTTTAGATGTTCCTAATCGGGATTCCGCGATGTTTCCACGCGGGGGTCTGAAGATTTTTGGGTATCGGAGTTGGATACATTTGGGGAATTTCTCCATTCTTGAGTTGATTCAATGTCTTTCTGTTTATGGGAAACCAACGCGTACCACATTCTACGACTCTGTAATTCGATTTGACTTCGAAAGGAATTCCGCAGGCTTCTGCTATTTTCTTCACCTTTTGAATTTCCTTGATTTTGAACTCTAATTCAGTTAATGATAATACCAAAATCGGTGGTATTGCCGCGACTGCCGAAAAGGGTGTGCTCGCAAGCCAATATTCGATTCTAATAGCTTTTAAAAGTGGAATGCATGTTTTCGAAAAGACTTCACATTCCTCTGCAAATGCCCAAGGACCTAATCCGAGACTAGCAGAAGCGATATTGTATTTGTCAGGCGAATACCCTAATCCCTTTAGATTTACGAATCTCGTGAGTATTGCGTCGAGCAGGCGAGTGTCGTGTTCATCGTGTTTAATATAACACATTTCTCTTTTACGCGGGATATCTTTTTCAAAAAAGACGAGCCTAATTACGCCACCATAGTCGAGTGCCGGAGACCGAGAGAAAGAAAGAACCTTCGCCTTGCACTCCCTCGGTCGGAGCACTCTTTCTTCGTATATTTTAAAAAAGGCATTTGGGGTCGTTCTGTGAAAAAGAATTCCCGAATCGCGACAGACATAACAATCAATAGTATCGGCGATGTCATGATACTCGGGAGGAAGCTTTCTTTTGATTTTCTGCAAGTATGGTCTCCCGACGGGCATCCTGCTCCCTCAGTACGTTGGCGTCTCGGAGGCACCAAGAAGCTGTCTATACCAGAGATAGAGCCCAACACCTGTTAATCCGGTGGCGACGGCCGCTATTTTGCCCTTTTCTCCATATAGTGCGTATATACCAAGGGCCAGTGTGCCGATGACTCCGGCGCCTATGAGCATCGATGTATGAGCGACTTCAAAGTTGTCTCTTCCGAAAGCCACAGTTCCGACCGGAGACGTGTTGAGCGCGCTCCATATTCCGAAAGCGCCTGTAACTCCTAACAGTATTAGACCGATGTCTTCTTTAGGCATTTGACTCCCCCCAATAAAAAATCATTACGATACAGAAAAGAAAGAAGAGTATTCCTCCGATTGATGTAGTCTCCATTTGATATACCGGCGGTAGCGGTTTTGCTGATTCTCCTATACACACGGCCGGGGCACGATAATCGTTTAAATTATCCATCAGAATATCAGTTCTTTCGTATACACCGAGTCGACCGAGCAATGCCGGTATCTCGACATCTGTTGAGGCAAACGCGACCGGGATATCCGTAAGCGTGATGTCGCCAAATTCGATATCAAGTCGATGAACGTATGCGTCGACCGCCTTTCCGCCAACTCCGACCAAGGTTATTTTTTGTCCCGATTCTAGGTCGAGACCGAGTACGTCGGCGAACGAACGGGGCAAAAGCGAAATCGACGCCCCAGAATCGACCTCCATTACTACATTGACCTTTTGGTCGTCTTTCTTAATTATTGTCGCGACGTAGGGTGCAAATCTTTTGTAACCGAACCATTCCCCCTCGTATGTATATTCCTGACAGAACGGCACGATTACACCCTCATTTTGTCATTGATGTGTTGAAGAACTATGCTATCGCGTGGATAACCGGCCTGTTCGGCTTTCCGAAGCGCTCCTACTGCTGTTTCATCCTCAGCAACAATAATATCCGCGACTATTGCGACCCACATCAAGTTGCTATTTGTCGAGAAGAAGTATTTAGCTTTTGCTTACCATTCGACGGGCTCGAAGCACCTGGGACAGAGCTTGCGGGCGTTTTTTATCTGGAGGTCGGGGCGCAAACGATTGTATATATCCTCCCATTCATTTTTCGGCAGTCCGCAGTGTGGGCATTTGTTTTCTAATTTTTTCTCTTCTGTCGCGATGGAAACTTCGGTGGCAACAACGGGCGGGACGACGGTCGGCGTCGGAATAATTGGGTCTTTGGTTTCGACTTTTATCGACATTTCCGTAGTCTTCTTTGTTGTTTTCTTTTTCGACGATGTTTGGGGCGTCATCGGAAACGAATTATTCAGTAATTTTATATTTAATGTTTTTCACTTCGATATTCACCGACGAAAATCCGTAGACAAGTAGAAAAATATATCTTTTTAAGCGAATAAACGCTTAGGAGAGGACAAAATGGCAAAAAGAGCAGAAGGCTCAAGAGCCTTAACCGCGAATTAATTGGCAAAGCAGACGATGAACTATTTTGGATTCGAGAACGCATAGATAAGGACTTTTGGAAGGTTTAAATCGGGAGATGTTTACTTAGCCACTTTGAAAACTTAATCCAATTCGTCTGTGTTTCGGCGTCTGCTTCAGCGAGATTAATAATTGTCAGATTGACGCCCGTCGTGGATAAGACATATTGATTGGTCTTCTTTTCCAAGCTCGCTTTCGTCGCATCGGTCTCGACTTCGATTACATATACGTATCTTACACCCTTGTCGATATAAGTAAAGATTATGTCGGGCTCACACGGCCAATACATCTTTTTCTTGTATATGCTCGGCTCTTGTAGGATTCCGCCCTTTTTGACGATTTCGTATTGCAGAAAATAGATGGCGAGGTCGTGGAGCCGGTCGCCGTGGATATGATGATAGAATCCCTTTCGCATTGGGGAATGATATGTATTCCCCTTATTTCACTTTTTCTTCCTCTACCCGTCTTATGCTATGCCATTGTTGAAAGCGTGAGCTACTCCACGACTAAAGTCGGGAGCTTCCAGCATTCGCCTGGGGCTTTGCGTCCTCAGTCACATATGCTGGTTCGGGGAGCTCACGATTCCCCCATCCCGTGCCTCTCATTAAGGCATGGGCTATATTAACACATGCGTTCAGGTCTCTATTATAGACCAATTTACATCTTGGGCACCTGAATTCCCTTCCTTTGAGCTGGGCAACATGCCCGCATCTGTGGCAGGTTCTTGACGTACCTCTCGTCTCTTTCTTCGTCAGGTACTTGACATCTATGCCCTCGAGGAGGGCTTTGTACTCTATCATTGTCTGAAGCTTCCTGAAGGGTAGCGAGTGGAACCTTCTGTTGAGCTTCTTAGACTTATTGAAGCTACTTCGGATTCTGTTGAGGTTCTCCATGACTATCACTAGGTTTTGGAACTGTTTAGCGTATTCTACTATCTGGTTGGCTATTATGTGCAGTTCCTGATTTACCTTGTCCCTCTCTTTACCTTTAAGCTCCTTGACCTTCTTGAGG
>Ga0123519_10012450_pt1 | contig 12373 bp, 11 predicted proteins | sample YelNatPaOPRAMG02_FD_87396 | JGI IMG/M metagenome (GOLD analysis project Ga0123519, IMG submission 87396) | Hot spring microbial communities from Yellowstone National Park - Yellowstone National Park OP-RAMG-02 (version 2) | ecosystem: Environmental > Aquatic > Thermal springs > Hot (42-90C) ... | reverse complement strand
TTCTTCTCACGTTTTTCAGTGAGAATAAACAAAAAAACCATAAGTCTTCTCCCAGAAGGGGAGAAGATTTAGAAAAGGGGTATCCTTGTGAGGGTTTGGGGGATTTATCCCCCAATTATCTTGAAAAGGCCAGATAGTTATAAAGATATTTTTAAGAATCTTAAAGAGAACCATATTTTAAGTGAGGAAGTGGCAAAGAAAATGATGGAACTTGCATCTTTCCGAAATAGATTGGTTCATCTTTACTGGGAAGTTACAAAAGAAGAAGTTTTAGAAAAAGCAGAAGATTTAAAAATTTTTGAAGATTATATAAATGAAGTAATAAACTATCTAAAAAAATCACAGTTTATTTAACGAAATTATAAAAACTTAAGGAGAAACAATGAAAAAAATAAAAGGGTTCACTATGATAGAAATTCTGGTTGTAATAATTATAATTATAATGCTTGTCGGATTACTTATGCCAGCAATAAGGAAAGCAAGAAAAGATGCATTAATTAAAAAAGCAGAAGCAGAAATGTCAAATTTAGCAAGTATTCTAACTATGGTAAAGGGAGATACTGGATATTATGTGCGGTTATGTGATTTATCTACAACTGATACAACTGCTAACCATCCATATATATTTGGTTCTGATGGCACATTAGAAGAAATAACTGGTACAGGAGAAACAAAAATTACAGTTTGGGATGGGCCATATCAGGTTTTTCAGCCAAAAGCAACTTTATCCAGCACAAATGGTTCCAGACCTATAAGAAATAATACTACTCTTCCAAATAATGTGTGGGGTCCCGGCTCTGGCACTACAGTGGACCCTGTATATTTTCCTAATGGCGCTCCTTTAGACCCATGGGGCCACCCTTATGGGATTGCTTACTATTTAAATGATAAGTGTATGTTCATTATCTCTGCAGGCCCTGATGGAGAAATTGATACTGATACCGGCTTAACTCCTTTAGAACCCCAAGGTGATGACTTGCTTTATAAATTCAGATAAAACTTGTAAGTTATCAGGGAAGAGGGAGATTTATCCCCCAATTATACGGCTGGCTTTTTTTATTGTATCAATAATTTTCTCCAGGAGATTCTTTTCCATATTTGTCATTATTTCCAGAGAAACACTTTTTTCAAGCAACTCCTTACTTTTTGGGAAAGAACCTCCACATGACTCAATATTTGCAGTAAAATGCCAGTAATTTAAAGTCGCAGGAGATATACCATTTTCTATCATTTTTTCTTTAAATTTTTCTGCTTTTTCTTTATCAGGAAGGAAAAAAGTTAAAAATGTAGAAATGTCTCCTTCTTCATCAGGAATTTCTCTAAATTTAATACATGAAATTTTTTCTATTTCTTTCTTTATTGTTTTTTTATTTTCTTTCTGTTTAGAAATAATTAAGTCAAGTTTACTAAGTTGTGCAAGTCCTAATGCTCCTTGAATTTCATTCATCCTGTAATTAAACCCTTTTCTTCTCCTTTCCTCTTTGCCTCTTGGAACACCCGGTAAATGCGGATGTCCATGGTCATGATAATATTCCGCTTGTTTGTATAAATCTTCATTATCTGTAACTACCATTCCACCTTCTCCTGTTGTAAGAACTTTTACATAATCAAAAGAAAAACATCCAAAATCTCCAAATGTGCCTAATTTTTTCCCTTTAAAAGATGCTCCTGTTGATTGACAATTATCTTCAATAACTTTTAAATTATTCTCTTTTGCAATTTCCATAATTTTATCTATTTTTGCACTTACACCCATCATATGAACAGGAAGAATTGCAACTGTATCTTTTGTTATTTTTTTCTCTATATCAGAAGGAGAGATATTCAAACTTTCATCAATTTCACATAAAACTGGTTTAAACCCAGATTCTTCAATAGATTCAATTGTCGCTACAAATGTAAAACAAGTAGTTAAAATTTCTTTTCCTTTTGGTAGGTTTAATGATTCAATTGCGACTTTTAATGAAGCAGTCCCTGAACTTACTCCAAGAGCATATTTAGCCCCTAAATATTCAGCAAACTTTTTTTCAAATTCTGCAACTTTAAAAACACCTTCTCTTTCTTTTTCAAATCCGTATCTTAAAAGTACTTTTCTTTTTAAAACTTCCATTACCTCTTTTTCTTCTTCTTTCCCATATACCTCTCTGCCTGCCATTTTTTTCTCCTTGTTGGTTTTCTGCAATAATTTTATTTAATAACATTATATTGTATGCTTGAGAGTATGCTATTAAACTTTTCTCTCTTTCACCAAATGCTCGCCACATAATTGCTTCTTCAAAATAGAGTTGCCATGAAAAAGGATTCCTTTTTTGTCCTTTATGAAAAATTTTTTCTGCTTCATCTAATTTTTCTTTATATGATAATCCATTATTCTTTAAATATATTGCTTCAGACCAGGTAAGCCATGCTTTTAAAGTATATGGTTGAGGTTGATTTGGTAAAATCCATATTATTCCACCAAGATAATTCCTTGCAATTTCATAATTTCCTGAATGAAATGCATCTTCAATTTTGCCCCAGAGTAATGGTACAAAAAAGATAAGAACCAATTTAATACTTAATAAAAAAGTTGTAAGTATGGTTATACTAAACATTAAACATTTCCTACCCATATTTTCTCCTTTTTAAATCCTCCTCTGCTGCTCCCAACTATGTACTATGTACTAACCCCTATGTACTGACATGCCCAGCTTCCTTGACGCCTTTCCTTTAAAATTGACTATGATAAATTTTATCTACAAATTCCATAGTTTTTAACGCATCATAAAAATTTGTTTGAGGAAGTTTTCTATTTTTTATACAATCAATAAAGTGCCTATTTTCAAAATAGAAACCAGCATACTTAAAAAGTTCTTTACTGCCTGCTATTTCTTCTGTTTTTAAAACTATTGCTTCTTCTTTTCCGTCTTTATAAATTACTGCTTCTTTTTCAGGGTCAACAAAACATACAATTCCTTTACCATGCATCTCCACTGAATATATCCTTTTCCCTGAAACCCAGTTTGTTGAAAGAAAACCAATTGCGCCATTTTCAAATTCAATAAATGCATTAAAACTATTATCATAAATAGAAAATAAGTTTCTTACTGAACTTACTACTTTTTTCGGCTCTCCTGCTATCCATCTTAAAATATCAACAGAATGAATAGCATCACATGTTAAAATGTCTATTGCGCCATTATAATAAGGTGGTTGGTCAATATAATTTTTAAAGAAATTTGCCTGACATTGTAAAATCTGTCCTCTTTTTTCAATTTCTTCTTTTGCTTTTATCATTACTGGTGCGAACCTCCTTTGAAAACCAACCATAGTTAAACAATTTTTCTTTTCTGCTAAATTTGCCATCTGTCTTGTTTGTTCTTTTGTCACTCCAGGTGGTTTCTCTATAAAAACATGTAGTCCTTGTTGAAGGCAGAAAATAACAATATCAAAAAGATGGTGAGGTGGCATTAAAATATAAACAGCATCAGGGTTTGTTTCTTCAATCATTTTTTTGTAATCAGTGTATGTTTTTGAGATATTAAACTTTTCTGCTGTTTTTTTTAATTTCTCCTCAACTAAATCACAAAGTCCTTTTATCTCAACATCTTGAAATTCTACTAAAGATGGATAATGAACATTGTTTGCCATATTTCCTGCACCAATTAAAGATACCTTCACTTTATCCATTATTCTGTCCCCCTTTTAAATATACATTCAATTTGTGCAAATTTTATATAATCACCTGTTTTTAAAATATATGGCTGGCCAGGAGTGATTCTCATTTCATTTACAAAAGTTCCGTAATTACTCCCTAAATCTTCTATAGAATAAGTCCCTCCTTTTTGAACAATTTTTGCATGTTTTCTTGAAACTTTTGTTAAACTATTTAAAAATTCTTTCTGAATTGTATAAGGAAGGTCCTTAAATATCATATAATCAGGAATACAAATATCATTAGAAGGTGCTCTCCCAATAGTTGTTTCTTCTTTATTCAAAACATATTCTTTCAACATAAAAGGATAATCAAAAATAAGTTTTGCCATATAACATACTCCCCACTTCGTTCGTATTTCTTGTGTAATGTTTCATGTGTCATGTGTGATGTTTTAAATACTGAGCGTAGTTCGCCGCTCGCCGTGCTACGCTATTTGCCCTTTGCCTTTCACCCTTTGCCCTTTGTTTTCGCATTTTGATTTTTGATTTTTGATTTTGTTTCGTGCTTCGTATTTCTCATTTTGCATTTTGCATTGTCATTTTGGTATTTGATTTTTGAATTTTGATTTTGTTTCGTGCTTCGTATTTCGGATTTAGAATTTTGATTTTTGATATTTGATTTTTGCATTTTGCTTTACTCTCCTTCTGCTCCCAACCTATTAACTGTAAACTGTACACTGTTCACTGTACACTTAATTTCCATTCCCCTCTTCCCTGAAAACTTACGATGAATATATTATAAGAAAAATTGAACTATTGTCAAACAAAATTCTAATTCCTCTCTTATGAAACTTGAACAAAATTTAAGGATAGATACTATAACTAATTACTTATTTCCTTGTTTATTTTTTTAGTTAGTGATATCTTATTATTACAGCAAGTCATCAAGGAAGCAGGGTATGAAAGTGAAGTGTACAGTTAACAGTTTACTGTTTACAGTTTATAGGGGTTAGTACATAGTACATAGTCCGCTGTAAACTGTACACTGACTACTTAAAATAGGAGTCAGGGGTCAGTAGTCAGGAATTAGGGAGTAATTATTTTCCCCTATTCCCTATATACTGGCTACTGACTACTTAAATACGAACGCAGTTCAGTAAGTATTTACCTATCCACTGTAAAATCTAAATACAAACAGCCCAGTGAGTATTTACAAATTGACAGATTAGAGAAAAAGTTATAAATTAATTCTATGGACTATTATAGCCAACTCTTACTTAATTTAAAAAATATCAACCCTGGTACAAAATATTTTATCAATAGAATATTCAATAGAGAAAAATACCTTTTTATGGAAGAATGTATTTCCCTTTTACAAAAAATAAATTCACTTGAGACAGAAATGGAAAAACTTTCTCAATCCCAGATGAAAGAAAAAACAACTATACTAAAGAAAAGAATCTCTGAAGGAGAAAGTTTAGATAATTTATTAGTTGAGGCATTTGCACTTGTAAGGGAAGCAGGGAAAAGAACATTGAATATGAGACATTTTGATGTTCAAATTATAGGAGGGATAGTTCTACATAAAGGGAAAATAGCAGAAATGGCAACTGGTGAAGGAAAAACTCTTGTGGCAACTCTTCCTTTATATCTCAATGCATTAGAAGGGAAAGGCTGTCATCTTGTAACAGTAAATGATTATCTGGCAAAAAGAGATACACAGTGGATGGGACCAATATTTCATCTCCTTGGTCTTTCTGTTGGTTGTATTGTCTCTTATAGGGAAACAGGCACTGATACTCCTTCTGCTTTTATTTTTGACCCTACTTACTTACCATCTGATTCACGATACCTCAATTTAAGGCCAATTTCAAGAAGAGAAGCATACAGATGTGATATAACTTATGGTGTAGGTAGTGAATTCGGGTTTGATTATTTAAGAGATAATATGGCTTTAAATCTTTCCCAGCAAGTTCAAAGAGAATTAAATTATGCAATAATTGATGAAGTAGATAGTATTTTAATAGATGAAGCAAGAACTCCTTTAATCATATCTGGTCCAGCAGAAGAATCAACTCAACTTTACTATCAAATAGACAAACTTGTTCGGAAACTTAACAAAGATACAGATTTTATATTAGATGAAGAAGCACAATCTGTTTCATTAACAGATGATGGTATAAGAAAATGTGAAAGGTTATTAGGGATTCAAAACTTATATGATGGTTCAAAAACAGAACTTGTCCATCACATAAACCAGGCATTAAGAGCACATAACTTTTTTAAACGAGATAAGGAATATGTTGTTAAAAATGGTGAAGTAATAATTGTTGATGAATTTACAGGAAGATTAATGCCAGGGAGAAGATGGAGTGATGGACTTCACCAGGCAATTGAAGCAAAAGAAGGAGTAAGAATTGAAAGTGAAAACCAAACATTGGCTACAATTTCTTTTCAAAACTATTTCAAACTATATAAAAAAATAGCAGGCATGACAGGAACTGCTCTTACAGAAGGAATTGAATTTAAAGAAATTTACAAATTAGATGTAATTGCTATTCCTACAAATAAACCATTAAGAAGGACTGAGTATGATGATGAAATATATAAAACAGAAAGAGAAAAATTGAATGCAGTTGTTTCTGAAATTGAAAGTATGTATAAAATTGGTAGGCCTGTACTTGTAGGAACTATCTCAATTGAAAAGGCAGAAAAGTTAAGCAAAATTCTTAAACATAGAAATATACCTCATCAGGTATTACATGGTAAAAACCACGAAGCAGAAGCAGGGATTATTGCACAGGCAGGTAGACCTAAAATGGTAACTATTGCAACACAAATGGCAGGTAGAGGAGTTGATATAATACTTGGTGGAAATCCTGAAATCCTTGCAAGAGAAGAAACAATTAAAGTTATCTGGTCAAAAAAAGCAAAAAGCGCTTCTCCAAAAGGGCAGAAATCATTTCATGAAATTATAAATGAAGCAGAAGAACTATATAAAAGAAAAGTAGAAGAAACAGAGAAAATTTTTAAAGAAAAAATAGAAATTCTTAAAAACAATCTAAGTGAGAAAGAAAAAATTTTCTCTGAAATTGATGAAAAAGCAAAAGAAATTTTTGAAAGAGAAATTTTTGTAAAAAAGGGTGGAGAAGAATTTCTAAAACTTGAAGAAAAATTAAAAAACCTTAAAGAAAAATATAAAGATGCACAAAATTCATTTAATCAGGCACAAATTGAATACAAAAATAAACCTAAAAAAATCTCTGACCCTGTAAAAGAAATAAAAGAAATTCTTAGAAACGCATATAATGAATATGAAGGATTTAAATTAGAATTAAGAAGAAAATTTGGGATTTTTTCAAGGCAGGATATAGAAGAAAAGACAAACAATATTATGTATTATTTTGGGAATCCTGAAATCTCTCATGAAGAAATGAAAAAAATATTAAATAAAGAATTTACCGAATATTTAAGCATCATACATACTTATGAAGAAGTATTGCAAAACACTTTCCATGGGAAAGATGAACCTATAAAGGAGTTTTTAGGCAAAAGTAACAATTACCATGGCGCCATTTCTTCTTTAATAAAAATATTGGATAGAATAAACCAGGAAAATTATAAAGATATAATGACAGAATTGGGGAATAAATTAAATTCTGAATACCAAAAATACATTTCTGCACTTGAAACCTGTGAAAAAGAAATACTTATAAAAATTTCTGGAGAAAATTATATAAAAGCAGAAAATGAATACAAAAAAGTTCTCTCTGAATATGAAGAAGAACAATCTAATTACGAATCTATGTTATCAAAAATAAGGGAAGAATATGAAAATATAAGAACTAAATATGAAGAGGAATGGAAAAAAGCAAAAGAGGAACTTGAAAAAAATCCAGAAGAATTCAAATCTACATTTGAATCTCTTTTAGAAAAATACAAACAACCATGGTTAAAAGACCATCAGTATGTCGTAGAATTAGGTGGCTTGCATATTATAGGTACAGAAAGGTATGAATCAAGAAGGATAGATAACCAATTAAAAGGAAGAGCAGGTAGACAAGGAGACCCAGGTTCTTCAAAGTATTATCTTTCTCTTGAAGATGACCTATTAAGAATTTTTGGTTCAGAAAGATTGATGGGGATTATGTCCCATTTACCTGAAGGAGAAAAAATAACTCATCCTTTAATAACTAAAATGATAAATAATGCTCAGAAAAAAGTAGAAGGGAGGAACTTTGAAATAAGAAAACAACTTCTTGAATTTGATAATGTAATGAATGAACAAAGAAAGATTATCTATTCTTTAAGGCAGGATATACTTGAAGGTAAAAAACTTGATTCTTACATTGAAGATTTCATTGAAGATTCTATTGAAGAATCTTTTGATTTATACCTTAATTTAAAACTAAAACCAGAAATGTGGAATTTATCTGGATTAAAAACATATTTCAAAAACACATTTAATATACTACCTGAAATTTCTCTTCCTGATAATGTAAAAAACCACTATGTATGGAGAGAAGAATTAAAAATAAAATTTCTTGAAATGATAAAAAACTTGTATAATAAGAAAAAGGAAGAATTAAAAGACCTTTCTTTTAATATAGAACAAATTATTCTTTTACAAGCAATAGATAGCAGGTGGAAATCACATTTAAGAACAATTGATGAATTAAGAGAAGGGATAGGATTAAGAGCGTATGCACAGAAAGACCCATTAATTGCATATAAACACGAAGGGTTCCAGATGTTCCAGGAAATGCTTTCTGTAATGAAAAATGAAGTTCTTGGATATCTATTTAAAATACAACTAACAGAAACACATATTCCTTCTGCAGAAAAAAGACAAAAAGAACCAGTTTATGTTCATCAATCATTTAACCAGTTTGATACTGTTTTACCAAAATATGATACTTCTGTACAAGTTGAATCTAATTCTGGACGTTTTCCACAAAATGAAATGGCACAAACTCCTATTCCAATACAAAAACCACAAATTTATAAAAGGGAAATGGATAAAGTAGGAAGAAATCAGCCATGTCCATGTGGAAGTGGTAAAAAATATAAAAAATGTTGTGGAAAAAATGTGTAAAACCTGGTAAAAATGGATAAAAATAATCTTGAAAACATCTGGAAAGATGTATTAAAAATTGTGGAAAAGAAAATAGAAAACACAAGAGCGTTTGATATATGGATAAAACCTGTAAAAGTTTTTTCACTTTCTGATAATATACTTACAATTGAAATACCAAACCTTTCTTTCCAAAAAGGGTTCCTATCTTTTGTAGAAATAATAAAAAAAGGTTTTTTTGAAATTACTGGAATACTACCTGAAATAGAGTTTGTTTATCCAGAAAAAGAAAAAGGACAAATTGGAACAGTTGAAACCATATTAAATAATGATTACACATTTGAAAATTTTGTTGTAGGACCATGTAATAGATTACCACATGCAGCAGCACTTGCAGTAGCACAATCACCAGGCACTGCATATAACCCTTTATTCTTATACGGAGGAGTTGGACTTGGTAAAACTCATCTTATGCAGGCAATAGGCCACTTTATTATGGAAAACAATGATGTAAAAATAAGTTATGTACCATGTGAAATTTTTGTTAATCAGTTTATTTATGGTATCCAGAACAAAACAATCCATCTTTTCAGAAACAAATACAGAAATTTAGATGTATTGCTTATTGATGATATCCATTTTATTGCAGGTAAAGAAGGAACTCAGGAAGAGTTTTTTCACACATTCAACACATTATATGACCAGAAAAAACAGATTATTCTTTCAAGTGATAGGCCTCCAAAAGAAATATCATTTTTGGAAAAGCGGCTTATTTCAAGATTTGAATGGGGATTAGTTGTTGATTTTCAACCACCTGATTTTGAAACAAGAGTAGCAATACTTAAAAAGAAATGTGAAATAAAAAAAATACAACTTCCAGACAACATAGTTTTTTTTATTGCAGAAAAGATAAAAGATAATATAAGATTACTTGAAGGAGTTTTAAATAGGCTAATTGCTTACTCATCTCTTCTTAATATGGAAATTACTATGGACCTTACAGATGAAGTTTTAAAAGGGGTTTATTATAAAGAGAAAAGAATTATAACATTACCTTTAATCATAGAAAAAGTATGTGATTTTTTCCATTTAACTCAAAATGAATTAATAAGTAAAAAAAGAATAAAAAGCATATTAATTCCAAGACAGATTGCTATGTATTTAGCAAGAGAATTAACAAATAGTTCTTTAACTTCTATAGCAGAATCTTGTGGTGGGAAAGACCATACAACTGTTATACATGCTTATAAAAAAATAAAAAATGAAATTCAAAAAAATGAATATCTAAACAATGTGGTAAGTAGGATTAAAAAAAATTTAGAAGAAAATGAATAATGTGTAAAAATAAAAAAATTTTCCACAAGTTATACAATATATAAGTTATTATTTGTTAAGGTTTTTACTAAAAAATTAACAAAATTTAACTAACTACAATTATTAAGAAAGGAGAAAAAATGGAAATAATAATAAAAAGAAAAGATTTTATAAAAGTTTTAGATAAAGTTTCTGAAGTTATAAGTCCAAAACCAGCAATTAATATCCTAAATGGAATATTAATAGAAACAAAAGAAGAAGAAATATTTTTAACAGCAACTGATTTAGAAAACACAATAAGAACATCTATTGAAGGGAAAATTTTAAATAAAGGTGCAATTCTAATACAAGGGAAAAAATTAACTTCATTAATAAAACAATTAGATGATGAAGAAATAAAAATTACAACACAAGAATCACAAATAAACATACATTCAAAAAATTCTATATATACATTTATTGGAATGAATTATGAAGAATTTCCAAAACTGCCAAAATTTTCAGGTGGAGTAACTATAAAATTAGATTCTTTATTTTTAAAAAACACTATAGAAAAATCAAAATTCTGTATTTATCCAGATGAACCAAGACCACATTTTAGAGGTGCTTTATTAGAAATAAAAAACAAATTTTTTAATTTTGTAGCAACTGATACAAAAAGATTATCTCTTATAAAAACACAACTTCAACAAGAAATTCAAGAACCAGTTAAATGTTTACTTCCATATAAACTACTTAACTTACTTCCAAATATTCTTGAAGAAGGAGAAATAGAAATAAGTATTGGTAAAAACCAGATTTTTTTCAAAATAAATAACATATTTTTAACTGCACAACTTCTTGAAGGAAGTCAAGATTTTCCTGATTATGAAAAAGCAATTCCTGATGAGAAAAAAATAAAAACTGCATACATCAACAAAAACATATTTTTATCAACCTTAAAAAGAATATCATTATTTACAAGTGAAAGATATAATAAAGTAAAATTCACTTTTTCAAAACAAAAACTTAACCTTTACACAAATAGCCCTGAAATTGGAGAAGCGCAGGAAAAAATAATTGTAGAGTATGATGGAGATGAACAAGCAATTGCATTTAACCCTGAATATCTACTTGATTTCTTACAAAAAGCAGAAGGAGAAAAAATCATATTTGGTTTTACAAATGATAAAAAACCCGCTTTATTAAAAACAGATAAAGACCCTGGTTATATTTATGTTGCAATGCCATTAAAACTTGATTAAAAAGGAAGAAAAAATGCCAAACAAAATAGATGCAGAACAAATAACTGATAATTTTATAGAAAAATTAGGACAGAAAATAAAACCTTCTATGGAGTTTAAAGGGAAAAAACCAGAAGATGTATGGCAATGGAAAGAAAAATTAATAAAAAAAATAAAAGAATTGCTTGGAGAGTTTCCAGAACCAGATTCTCTTTCTCCGAAACTTTTATCAACTGAAGAAAAAGAAAAATATGTAAGAGAAAAATGGTTAATCCAGACAGAAAAAGATTGCTGGATGCCTTTATACCTTTTAATACCAAAACAAAAAAAAGAAAAGTTTCCAGCAATTTTATGCTGTCATGGACATGGTTTTTATGGGAAGGACCCTGTTGCAGGAGTTCATAATGGAAACCCTGATGTAATACAAAATATAAAATTGCATAACTATAATTATGGAGAACAAATGGCTGAACATGGTTTTATAACAATATGTCCTGATTGGAGAAGTTTTGGAGAAAGGATTGGCTATTATAATGTAGATATGTGCAACATCCATTTTCTACAACATTTAATACTTGGAAGAACATTACTTGGAGCAAACATCTTTGATGGTAAAAGAGCAATTGATTTTCTTCTTACAAGAAAAGAAGTAGACCCGGAAAGAATTGGATGTATGGGACTTTCTTTTGGTGGGACAATGACAACATACATAACTTTATTAGATGAAAGAATAAAGGCAGCAGATATTATCTGTTATGCAACAACAACAATGCACTATGCAATAAATAGACCAAACTTCTGCGGTAGCCAGATTGTTCCATACCTATATAAATATGCAGATGTAGGAGATGTTATATCAGCAATATGTCCGAAACCACTTTTAATAGAATCAGGAGTAAATGATACATGTTTCTGGCTACATTCTGCAATAGAAGCACATGAAAAAATTAAAAAAGTATATGAAATATCAGGTTATTCAAAAAACCTTTGGATTGAAATTTTCCCAGGTATTCATGCTTTTTCAGGCAGGAAAGCATTTGAATTTTTCAATAAATATCTTTAACACTCACTCCGTTGGTATTTAAGTAGCCAGTAGCCAGTATATAGGGAATAGGGGAAAATAATT
>Ga0123519_10012448_pt1 | contig 12374 bp, 11 predicted proteins | sample YelNatPaOPRAMG02_FD_87396 | JGI IMG/M metagenome (GOLD analysis project Ga0123519, IMG submission 87396) | Hot spring microbial communities from Yellowstone National Park - Yellowstone National Park OP-RAMG-02 (version 2) | ecosystem: Environmental > Aquatic > Thermal springs > Hot (42-90C) ... | reverse complement strand
CCCATACTGGAGCAATGTGGAGAAGCTTTCTAAACCTATTCAATCTGAATGGCAACGCTATACCAAATGTCTTTGGATTCATGAACGGGGTCATGCCGATGAGGCAATACCTATCTTTCAAAGGTATCAAAAGCAGTTTCAAAACCTTCGAATTGCTCAAATGAGATCCTCCGCTAAAGAGGCAGAAGAGGCCGCTCAAAAAGAATTAAGGGTTCAGGTGGGAGAGGTCTTTAATTTACTGAGCTACGAGATTAAAAAGTCAATCATAAGCTATGATGACAAAACCCGTCATGGTAGGACCCAAGGCGGTAAATTGAAAACTTTTATCCAAAAAGGAAGTAAATATTGACCTCTATTTAAAGAAAGTTCTCGATGAACAATAATAAAGGAAAAATCCTTAAGGAACGGCGATTTGAATGTCAGAGGTGTGGAACCTGTTGTAATCAAAAGGTCGTGATCTATCCCACCCATAAAGAGATTCAACAATTAGCCCAATACTTTGACCTTTCTGAATCGGCCTTTGCCCTCCGCTACCTCCAAGAAATCTATGACCCGGATAAGGAGGTCTATCTCATTGCCTTTAAAACGAACCAGCCCGATAACCCTTTGCAAGGATGTATTTTTTGCCAGGATAGGGTCTGTGTGATTTACAACTCACCTCGAACAGACCTCTGCCATGTCTTTCCATGGAATCATTTTGATTTGGAGAAAGAAGAATGGGAGGAGAGTTTTATCTCTGAGGATGGAGGCTTCTGGTGTCCAGGGATAGGGAAAGGGCCTCTATGGGATTTAGAAGAGATTCAAAGGCTAAAGGAAGAACATCCCAATGTCGGGAAAAATGCAAAACCTCATTTTCATCAAGCCCCTTCCTCTCTATTTAAAGGCATCGATGCACCTCGACCATCCAATCTTATCCTCACCCTTTCCGAAGAACGTATCCTCCACAAACTGAGGTCCATTCCTATCAGTAGAAAGAAAAAGGTTGAGGAATTGTTGGATTTCTTCTATCATGGAGGCCATAAACCCTTATAAAAGGATTCAAGGGGTTGGACCAAGTGAATATCACTGTGCTCACATTGAATATTGAGACACCGGATGGAAGGCTTCCTCAGGCTAAAGTGAGGATCCCTGATCTTCCTCTGAGAATGGCGGACTTGGTTCCTCCCATGCAGAGGCTTTGTGATGGAATAGTGGAACTGGCCATTCAAAGAGAGAAAGAAAAAGGGGAGAGCATCTCTTGCCATAAAGGGTGTGAAAATGGGGTCTGTTGCTCTCAACTGGTTCCCCTTTCTCCTCCTGAGGCTTTTTTTCTCAGGGATTTCATTCAAACTTTACCTCCCGAACGAAAAACCCAGATTGAATCTCACTTCAATTTGGTGAAAGAGGCCATGGATCAAAGAGGCTTAACAGAAAAAATAAGAGGGATCGAACATACCCATGAACATCAACTTTTGGCCTATGAATATTTTCGAATGGGGATGCCTTGCCCTTTTCTTGAAGGGGGTTCATGTAGCATCTATTCGATAAGACCTTTTGCCTGTCGGGAATATAATATTGTCTCACCCTCGAAACTCTGTAACGATCCCTTCAAAAAAGGAATTCGAAAGATAAAGATTCCAAGAAGTATGACTACGGCCATGGCACGCTTAGCAGCCGAACTCTGTGAAATGCCACCGATGCTTGTTCCTATGGCTCTTTTTTTAAATTGGGTGAAGGAAAATGAAAGAATCGGGGAGAAACGATGGCCTTCCTTATGGCTATTTGAACGAATGATGACCTATGCCAGTGGAACAGAGGTGGAGGGTCAGAGAGTGGAGTAAAGTTTCATGTTTGACCCTTTTAAATCGGGAAGAATCTTTTTAAAAGAAAGGATAAAAAGATGAAAGCAATATGGTTAAGTACTCTGTTTTCCTCGGAGGAATTGGTCAAGAACATTATTTCTCATTTTAAGACGTATGGCCTTGAGGTAAGGGGGCATTTCTGGGAAGATGATTTGGAGAAGATGGCCTGGGCCAAAGCCCGAGACGAATTGATCAAACCCGATCTTTTGTTGTGGCTTATTTTAGCCACTCAGGAGAATCTCCAGACCCCTTCCATTCGATATGGTCTATCCCTTCTCAGCCTCACCGTTCAGGCTCAAAAAGGAATCTCCTTCCCCATCGTCATCCTTTATACGGAAGGCGAAAAACCTTCTCCAGAGGCCCTTCCTACTCCTCTCAAGGGTGTGGATTTTCTCTCTCTTTCTGATCCAGGGATGGCGGCTAAGTTAGTGGTAAAGGTAAATACCCCTTTAAAACCTATCCCTTCTGATTATCGAATCGATACCTATGGAAATCCCCAGATTGGGCAGTGGATCGAAGTGGGGCCTTCTACCGAGTCCTGGTCAGGGGTGATGTTTGGAGTATCTGGAGGAGAAATTACCTTTCATGCCGTAGGCCCAAAAGGAAGCCTTCCAAGCCAATCTGTTCTCAATTATCCTATGAGAGGGTTAAAATTAAGTTTAGGAGAAAGAGAGTTTATCGCATGGGCTACCCAGAATCCCATTTCTCCTGAGACTTCCTACTTCGTCAAGATTGAAGGCTTTCCAGAAACCATTCTCTTTGGACCTTACTCCAGTGGGGAGGAGGCGGAACTCTTCACGATCCAATTAAAATAATTGACAACCTTCCTTATTTTATGATAAGGGGAAAAGGCAGGTTATGAAGATGGAAGAGATTTCTCGAAAGAAATTGGATACCCAGGAATTCTTCAAACTTCGACAGGCTACAGAAAAGATCTCCCAGGTCTTGAGTAAACGTCTAATTGGCCATCTGGATACACTGAGACCCCTCTTTCTTCCACGAAAGCTTTTAGGAACCTTTGTAAAGAGCGCTGTGACGGAAGAGGTTCCCCGATCGGAAAAGGCCTTTTCAGATTTACAGGAGCTTTATGGCTCGATCTGTGAAAAACCTTTTGGTCTCCCGAGAAAACTTCAGCCTCCACTTCCTCCGATTACCCATCAATTGGACATCACTCCTTTTCAATACCCTCTTAACTTGGGAGGAGAGGATAAAATAGTCCAGATCCTCTCCCCTACCCGATGGATCCTCTCCTTCAGGGGGGAATGTCCCCTTGACCGTCTTCGAGCAATGGTTTCTGGACGAGAGCCCCGCCAGCCCGAGGAAATGCGGCAGGCCCTCATCAACCACCTCACTCCTGTGATTTTTCTAAGATATTTTCCTGAACTCAAGAGACTGCTGGAAGATTTACGCTACGAAGTGGAGATCAAGGAATTACAAGATTTAGGGAACCTTTCGGTGATCGTCCTGAAAGCCCCTCTTGAGACTTTTCTTCCCCCCAATGACTTTATTCTCCAGGTTACTCAGCTTTCAGGAATATTGGCATTCCAGGAGATTGTCGATCTCGAAGCGATCGAAAGGATGACAGACTCACTGAAAGAACAACTCAAATCCCTCGTTGCCTAATCTTTAAATCTATCTCACTACCAGGGTAGCTCCAGTTCTACCCTCTCTCCTGAAGGAAGAATCTGGCGAGGAGGTTGAATGGCGAGTTTCACCATGGTGGATTTCTCATCCGAAAGTTTTCGGACAGAAATTTCAAAATCTTTGGGGACAGGATGTCCGGACTTTTCCCAGAAGAGGGCGAAACTCTTTTTAAGTTTTTCTCCGAGGAGATCGGGGGCAAGATCTTTCTCTATCGAGTCTTTGCACCAAAGGAGAAACTGAACCATCCTTGAAAGAAAGAGTTGATATTTCAATGAGGTTCCTCCTACTGTAGTTTCTACCGGGAAGAAGGCGATGTCTCGATTCCCACTCGAAACCAGAGGCATGATTCCAGCCCGAATGAATTGTCCAATCCGATCCTCACTGAGCTCCACTTCTACTGGAATATTTCTTTCCTTATCTACTCGATAGAGAGCCAGATCGGTTAATCTTACCTCTTTCCATTGTGTAAATAAAGTGGCCCATCCGGTCTTGGAGAGGCTCTGGGCAATAAGAGTTCCAAGTGCCCAAACAGGGCTGATCCATAGAGGTTCCGATTCTTCAAAAAGAGTAAAGGTAGTCGGATTTTCAGGACCATAAGGATAACGAAGGAGAAATCGAAGGCAGGTTCCAACAAGCCATTTTGAGGAAGCCAGTCCCTTTAAGCGTCGCCATTTGGCAAAGGGTAATTCTTCGAGATAATGGGGGAGATAGGGGAGTCTCTTTAAGTCCTGCCATGAATCAAGATAAAGAAATTTTTCAGTAACCCAGAATAGAGTGGGTGTCATCAGAGTTTCAGAGAATTGAGCCACCCTTTCAAGAATCTCCATACTTCTTGGAGAGTTATCCATAGGAAGATCGATTAAGAGAAGGGAGGGTAACTCTTCAAGGAGATTGGGAAGGAGAAGTTCAAAAACCTCTTCTACCGTCTCATTGGAGATTGGGATTATTCCAAGTCTCAAATCCCCATCGATTCCTCCCTGTTGAATGAGACACCTTAGTCCCCTCCAGGTGGATTCCAATCTTCTGAAAGATTCGTCCAGAAAGAGAGTTCGGAGGATCTGTCGAAGTTGAGAGTCTATCTGACCAATAAAAGCCTTTATCCCGGCGGAAGGTCTCTCTCCTTCTTCTGGCATAGCCACTTTTCTCAAGATTTCATCAAGAGGGCTGGAGATCTCCTTCTCTTTTCTTTCTGGTTCAAACCTGAACTCGAAAGGTAAATCGGGCCAGGACTGAAGTCTTCTTTCAATTTCATTTTGGGAAAGGCCTTTACGTCCTGCCTCTTCAGCAAACTTCTTCGCTTCAAAAAGATTACGAAGAAAAGGATGATTTTCGATGATTCGGTCAGGATGAAAATCGCGGAACTTTTTAAAAGAAAGGCTCAATCTCTCTGGGGGGTAAAAAGTTTTAGGGAGGAGAAGATTGACGGAAATTCCTAAGCGTTCCATTACCTCATCAAAATTGTACTTATCGATTCGAAGGGGACCATTCTTCCAGGGGGTCTGCTCCTGGGTTCGAAAAGGGGCAAGGGCTAATATTTTAAAGGGAATGGACGGGGTTTCCATACCTTCCTCCTTTCATTGAATTTTATTCTTTGGATCCTCACCTGGAATTTGAGATGGAATCTATTTTTTAAAGAAAGAAAACAGACCCTTCGACTCTTTTTTTTCGTGGGCTTTTGACTCTTCCTTCTTCTTTATCTCCTCTTCCATAGGGGGAGGAACTTCTTCAACCTCCGCCAATCGTCCTTCTCCAAGGTAGCGAAAGGTTGGGCCACGAGGGGTAAGCCCGATCTCATCATTTTGTTTTAAAGGGGCCTGAAAAGGGATGGCCTGGCGGTTGATCTGAATCAGCTTCTGTCCTGTGAGGTCTTTAATCCAGTATTCGTTTTCGAAAAAGAAGATTTGGGCATGCTGGTCAGAGATCCAAGGTTGATCGAGGATAAAGTCGCATTTTTGACTTCTTCCTATAAGGATAGGAAGTTCTTTATAGGATCTAATCGTTGGACCATATTGAATCATGAGAGAGGCCTTCACTCTCAACGGAGGAGCTTCTGGAGACTCCTTTGGAGGAGGAGGGGAAGGTCGTTGGGGAGAAATGGGCCTCGGAGGTTCAGGAACAATCTCTTTCTCTCGGGGAGGTAATGGGGCTTCCATCTCTATCGGAGCCTCTTTGATCTCGCTCAGAAAGCTAACCTTCGGTCCCCCTTCTGAGAATTCGAGGACATCCCCATTTTTGAGGTAAACCTCCTGCACCCTTTTCCCATTGACAAACGTCCCATTGGTACTTTGGTCAATGAGTTTGAATTGATTTCCATCACGAATGATCTCAGCATGTTTTCTTGAGATTTGAGTCAGATTCGCCGGGAAACGGAGATGACAGGAGGAGTGACGACCAATGGAGATGACCGATTCGGTAAACTCTTGGATCTCTCCTTTCATCGGTCCGGAGATATGGACAAGTTGGACGACAATGAGAGGCGGACGTCTCATGTTCTATCCATTATAACCAAACCATTGAAAGGGTCAAGAAAATATTTATTTTCAAAATATAGAATTTCTTGTATAATATATTTTAATGAAAATTGACTCCTTTGGAAAGTCTGATCTCGGCCTTCGCCGTTCCAATAATGAGGATGCCTTTTGGTTAGGGGTGGATCAAGCCACCTTCACCGTGGCCGATGGGATGGGGGGAGCGGCTGCGGGGGAGCTGGCCAGTCAAATCTTTGTGGAAACAGCCTTCGAAGTTTTCTCTCAAAATAGAGAGCAAGGGATGAAAAGACGGGTTGAACTGGTTAAAGAGACCTTTCTGTTGGCCAACGAGAGAATTCTTAATCATATAAAGAGGAATCCCCAGGATGAAGGAATGGGATGTACAGCAGAATTGATCACCTTTAATGACCAACATTTTGCTCTGGGCCATGTAGGGGATAGTAGAACCTATCTTTTTCGAAAGGGACAACTGAGGCAACTGACTCGAGATCATTCCCTGGTTCAAGAGCAACTCGATCAGGGGCTTCTCGCTCCGGAGGAGGCCCGAAGGCATTCCCTTCGTCATGTCATCTTAAGGGCGGTGGGAATAGATGAGACCCTGGCAGTAGATCTGGTGGAGGGAAAGACCCATCCTGGTGACCTTTTTCTTCTCTGCTCAGATGGATTGACCGATATGATAGAGGATCTCTCCATTCAAAAAATTCTCCTTTCTTCCCTTCGTCTTGATCAAAAAGTGAATCGGTTGATTGAACTTGCCAATGCGGCTGGGGGAAAAGATAATATCACCGTTGTGCTTTGTGAGGTTCTGGAGTGAAGAAAAAATATACCATCTACCTGTTCATCCTCTTCTTCTTTCTCTTCACCCCCTGGTTGGCTTTTGGAGTAAGAGAGGGTGAAAAAAAACTTTACCCTATTCCTCTTATAGAAATTCAGACGATCCTATCTCGATGGCTTTCCGAGTCTGGCTTTGAAGTCACCCGTAAAGAGCTGGAGGATTCTCGAATCCAATTGAAAGGGATAAAGGGAGAGGAGGTTTGGGAATTGACTCTCACCCCTCACTCCCCTCTCGCCTCGCTTATCGAAGCCTGTTTTTTTTATAAAGGGCATATAGTTCAAGTAAAGGTCCCTTCTGTTTGGCTTTATCTTGATCAGGTGCTTCGGGGTTGGGAGAAGGAAAGCATCGCTTCTGAAGAGATCCCTCTTAAAGTCAAAAGGTATGAGGACTCCATTGTGTGCATCCAAGGAAATCTAAGAGAGGGAGGGGTTCAATTTACTGGATTTGTGGTCGATCGGCGAGGCCTCATCCTTTCTACTTCCCATGACCTGAAAGGGGTTCAAGAGGTGACCGTCTATCTTCCCGATGGGAAGCAACAAAAAGGCCGTTTGGTAAAGGTGGATCTTCAGCAAGACCTTTCACTCATCGACATCCCTCTCAAACTTGCCTCTTCCATTCCTCTTAATCCAATCCGGATGGTGCTTAAAGAAGGTGAGAAGGTCTATTCCATTGGATGCCCGAATCATCATCGGACGTTTTTTTTAGGTACGATAGAGAGTCCTTTGAGACAGGTCAATCATCTTCCCCTTGTTCAAGTCCAGATGGAGGTTCAACCAGGAAGTAGCGGGAGTCCTGTGTTTGATCGAGATGGAAACTTAATAGGAATGGTCAAAGGGAGGTTTCGAGGAGACCCTTACACGGGGTTTATGATTCCTCTCTCAACCATCTTAGAATTTTTAAAGGAGAAGTAGATCGGTGAGATATGGTCGCTATGAAATTGTCGAAGAGTTGGGTAAGGGCTCGATGGGAGTCGTCTACCGAGCCTACGATCCTCAAATTGATCGCCATGTGGCTTTAAAGATCCTTCGAGAGGATCGGGTCACCAGTGAAGCGTTCGTTCAGAGATTTCTTAAAGAGGCGAAGGCCATTGGGAGGCTTTCTCATCCCAATATTGTTACGGTTTATGATGTGGGTCAGGATCATGGGACCATCTATATTGCCATGGAACTTTTAGAAGGGACCCCTTTAAATAAAAGGATTCAGGAAAAGAAACTCGCTCTCCCGGAGATCGTCAGTATTGGCATCCAGATGGCAGAGACACTGGGCTATGCCCATCAGAAAGGGATCATCCATAGAGATGTAAAGCCCAGCAATATCCTCCTTCAATCGAATGGTCAGATTAAAATTACTGACTTCGGGATTGCCCACATTGAAGACCCCTCCTCTTCCATTCAAACACAAGCCGGAGAGATTCTGGGGACCCCTGCTTACATGTCTCCTGAGCAGGTCTTAAGCCGACCTGTGGATGGTCGCTCGGACCTCTTTTCCGTTGGAATTATTCTCTATGAGCTCTCCACGGGAAAGAGGCCTTTTGGAGGGGAAAATATTGCTGCTCTCTTTCATTCGATTACTCATCATCATCCTCCTGAACCTGTTCAGATCAATCCAGACATTCCGAAGAAGCTCTCTCAGACGATTATGAGATGTCTGAGAAAGGAACCAGAAGAACGATTTGAAACAGGGCAGGCCCTGGCTCAGGCTTTATCTGAGACGTTGGAGGAAGGGAAAGGAATTCCACAAAAAAAGGAAAAAAGAAGCCCTCTCCTGATTCCTCTAATCGTACTCATCGTTTTCGGCCTTGGAGCAATGGGCTACTTTTTTCTCTTTCCAAAAGTGACTCAACCCCCCTTAGTAGAAAAAGTTCCAATGGGGTTACTCAAAATCGATACACAACCCGAAGGGGCTCAAGTCTTTATCGACGGGGCATTTAAAGGGAAGGCTCCCCTTCGTCTTCCTCTTCCGGTTGGGAAACATGAGGTTCGGATGACTCATCCGGACTATCATGAATGGGAGGCTCAGGTTCAGATAGGGGAAGAGGGGGAAACTCCTCTTCAAGTTCGATTGATTCCAATTCGTGAGAAATAAAATTTGAGGAGGTTCTTATGAGAATGGGAATGAAAAAATGGGTCGGTCTTTTTATAGTGGGTGTTGTCGTCCTATGTTTAGGAAGGTCAATCACTTGGGGTAAAATCTCTTCGGGAGAGACAGCTCCCTCCTTTTCTCTGAAAGATTTAAAAGGACAAACGTTTGATCTTTTGCAGGTAAAGGAAAAGCCATTGGTCATCCTTTATTTTTTTGATGTGGAGTCCAGACCTTCTCAGGAGGGCCTTTTGAGTTTACATCAACTCAAGAAACAGTATAAAGAGACCGACATGACGGTCTGGGCCATTACTCTCTCACCGAAGGAGAAAGTGACGAAGTTTATTGAAAATACGGGAATCCTCTTTCCTGTTCTTATCGATACGGCAAAGATCAGCGATCTCTATCAGGCCCGACAGATTCTCCCAACCGTGTGCATCATAGGACCTGGGTTAAAAATTCTCGATTATTTTCAGGGAGGAGGAAAAACCACGGAGGCCATGCTGGTTCGAGTCGCTGAAAGAGAGCTTCAGAGAAAGCAGACAAAGGTTGCAAAGGCTATCAGTAACGAAGTCATCAAAAAGAATCCTCAGAATGTGAAGGCCCAGACCATCAAGGGGTATGCTGCTCTTAAAGAACAGAATTTTAAAGAGGCTGAGGAGGTCTTTAAAGAGGTCTCACGGCAGGGAACTCAGGGAGAGATCCTTGGAAAGGAGGGACTGGCCGCCGTCTATGTCAAAAAAGGAGAGTCCGAGAAGGCTATCCAGTTGGCCAGAGAGGTTGAACAGAAGGCTCCCGAGAGGGCTTTTGTTCATGTGGTGAAGGGAGATGCCCTATATGCCCAGGATAAGAAGAAAGAGGCTGAGATGGAGTATCAAAAAGGGGTTGAGAAGAAAGTGGCTGAACCTTATCAGGAAGCCATTCGATACAATCAAATGGGCCGGTATTATGCGAGTATAGGTCAATACCCCAAAGCGCGAGAACTCTATGAAAAAGCCGTTAATCTCGATCCCTACTATATTGAAGGAACGACGAATAAGGGCCTCACTTATGAAAAAGAGGGAAATTGGGAAAAGGCTCTCGAATCTTACCGTCAAGCCCTGGCTCTTGAGAAGACAGACCCCTTCGCCTCTGTCCTTGCAAGAAAGGCTCAAGAGATGATTGAGCTTCAAAAGGACATGAAACGAAAGGAAAGGATCGATCAACTTGTCAAAGAGTTGGCGGCACGATTCAGGGCTCAAAAGGAGGTAGAGAAAAAGGCCGTAGACACCTGGACCTCTCAGCCAATGGTGCTTACCTTTGTAGACTTTCAAGAGAAAGGATGGCTTTCCGAAAGGGATGGTTTCTCCTCCGTAATGATGAGTCAATTGGCCGACTACCTCAATGCTTCCGGAAGGGTAAGGGTTGTGGAGAGGATCATCATTGATCGGCTTTTGGAGGAACTCCATATCGGTTCTTCCGAACTTGCCAACCCCGAGACAGCCCTTAAATTAGGTCGAGTTCTGGCAGCCAGACTGGTTGGGACGGGGTCACTGATCTACTTGCCTCAAGGGACTCTTCTCAATTTAAGATTAATTGATACAGAGACCACAGCCATTCCTCAGGTCACTACGAGACAGATTCCATCCCAGGCCTCTCTTGAAAAAGAGCTCTTTCAACTGAATAGAGAGATCCTGAGGACAGTCATCACGAACTATCCTCTTAGAGGCTATATTGTAAAACTCACGGGCGATCAGGTAATCCTAAACCTCGGTGCGAAACACGGAGTAGTGGTTGGAACCAAATTTGAGGTGATCGAGGAAGGAGAGGAGATTCAATACAAAGGCAAAACACTTAAAGGTTCACCCAAATCGGCTGGCCGAATGGAAGTCGTGAAGGTAGAACCTGAATTCAGTTATGCGAAGATCATCGAGCAGAACAGAACCTTCCGTCCTGACGATAAGGTTCAAGAGAAAGCCGAAGAGATAGCCTTAAGATGACCATGAAAAAGAGATTACTTGGAATTCTCATTTTCTGGTATGGTCTCTCTCTCTTGATGGGATGTGCTTCCTCCCCATCTACCAGTGAGCGGGGAGGAAGCATTGCCGTCTGGGATCTTGATGATTTGAGTTTAAAAAAAGGGATTCAACCTTATCTGGGGGAACTTCTTTCGAGCCAGATCATCGAGGTTCTAAAAGGACGGGGAGACTATGTGGTTGTGGAGAGACAACGTCTTATCCTTGCCCTCGAAGAGCTTCGCCTCGGGACAACCCAGTTGGTCGATGAGTCGACTCGTTTAAAACTCGGACGGATGCTTGGTGCGAAGTGGATGGTTTTTGGAGGGTATCAGATCATTGGAGATCAGATGCGTTTGGATCTCAGGCTTGTCGAAGTGGAGACTGGAAAAGTTAAGAAGGCGATTCATAAAATCTCTTCAGCCAACAATTTAGCAGGATGGATCGAGGCGGCAAAAAGGGGAGCAGAGGAGTTGTAAGGATTAAAATCTACTGGTCACCATTAGCCCCCCCGAAAATCCCTTATAATGCCGTTCGCTTACAGTACGGTTAGGGAAGAAATAATTCAAAGGATATCTTCTCTCTCCATCATGCATGACAAACCCTTTTAAATCGACTTCAGCTTCAAGGTTCGGAATCAATATTCTATTTAACCCTAAACCAAGGCTATACTTTTCTCTTCTTCCTTGATAATGGGGGGAGAAAGAAGGGTAGCCATTCTTTGTGATAAAGAGGGCCTGGAAATAGGATTTGAGAGTGGTTTTATCATCAAAGAAATATTTGATGGCAAGATCTCCAACCCACTCATCGCCATGACTATTTTTCATTTCTTTGACAAGGGAAGGAGTATCTACTAAATAGGCATACCATCCAAGGCCTGATATATAATACCATTGCTCTCTGTAATCATATTCATTCTTCTCTCTGAAGATCCCTTTCAATGTTAAATCACAATCCCATTTCTTCTGCCTATAATTGATCCCCATTCCCAGAAGCCAGAGCTCGCCCTCTTTGAGAGAACGGCGATGTAACTCAGAGTAACCATAAGCGCTTTTATAAGATTCTTTCCATTTAGACTTTTCGTACCAAAAGTAGTTTCCGAAAAGGCGAGCCCGAAAATTAGGACTCCATTCATAACGAACTTCTCCGGTTAGGCTAAATATATCCCCTGGCAAATAGTCTTTAATTTTGATTGCAGAGGTTCTTCCTAAAGGATCTGTGGTTTCCCAAACCGTCCCAAAATCGTATTCCCCTCTCCAGAGATAACCCCCACTCATCCCCAAAGTCCATTTCCCCCATTCTTTGGCCAAGGAGAGGGTAGGGTTGATATTGAATCCCTCCCCAAAATGAGAAATGGAAACGAGATAAGGATCCATGAGAAGATCAACCTCTTTTAATTTAAGATCGGTCTTTCCTGTAGGAAGATTGAAATCGAGACCCATCAATATATCAATAGGAAGTTTCTCAATAATTTCATAAGAAAGATTCAATT
>Ga0123519_10012442_pt1 | contig 12378 bp, 8 predicted proteins | sample YelNatPaOPRAMG02_FD_87396 | JGI IMG/M metagenome (GOLD analysis project Ga0123519, IMG submission 87396) | Hot spring microbial communities from Yellowstone National Park - Yellowstone National Park OP-RAMG-02 (version 2) | ecosystem: Environmental > Aquatic > Thermal springs > Hot (42-90C) ... | reverse complement strand
ATATATAAATAAAGTTCTTGGAATTGGTTTTGTTCTTGGAACAAATACTGTTGTCGATACTTATAAGCCAAGCGACCAAGATGTTTCACACGACGGACTTTTTACTTATGGTGGAAATATAATATACCATCCATTAAGTTGGACATTCATTCAAGCATCTTATTTGCATTTTGAAGATAAAAAGCCAGCTATTGATGCACCCGGTATTTTAGACCCAATTAAAAGTAATTTATACGAAACTGCAATCGGTTTTATTGCTAATCCTTACAGCAGAGTTAATTTCTTTGCTCTTACAGGAATTTCATATACCAATAGAACTTCTTCCTCATACAATTTCCTTACTCAGAAAAAAACTATTTTGATAGATAATAAATATGGTATGCTCTTCGGTTTAGGATTTTTTGCAAATATACCTATTAGTGGAGCAGGTCTTTTTGTCTTAAGCGCTGAATGGAGATTAAACTTTGTTTCTGGCTCAACAAAATTAAATTATGACCCAAGATATAATTATGATACAGAAAATTACAATAAACCAAGTGAATTTACCAGTTTCTTCTCAATTCCACGTTTTGGAATAATCTGGTATCCTCCACTTTTTTAAATTTCACAGAATAAAATCTTGTTATAATCTTTTAAATATTTTCTCTTGTTTAGTTGAATTAACAAACAGAATTAATTCCAAAATTTCTGCTCTAAATAAGGAAATTCTTTTGTTAATTCACCTGAATAATAAAAATCAAAACCTATACCTCCAAAAGTAAAACTTTGGTTATGGACTTTCACTTGTGCGCCTCCAACTTGTGGATTAGGCTTTGGTTGTGAACCTTTAAAACCAATATTAAATAAGGTTGAAAGAATTTCCGGACGATTGGAAATATCGCAATTCATCTTTTTCCATTGGGTTTGAATTTCCTTTAAATAAAGCGCCGTGTATAAATATTGATAAAAGTGATTTCTAATATTGACAAATCTATAATATCGGGAACTATCAGTGATATTTTTTACGTCTCCAAGTATATTCTCATATTTTTTACCTAAATAAAATATTGAAGTAGAATCAATTAAATTACTTTCAATACTTTTTGCTGTAAAATCTTTAATTCCTGTTATTCCTAATGAAAAATTATTTTCTACGGAAAGAATTTTTAAAGGTCCAATTACTTTTTTATATATTTCACGGTCAGAATTAAATAAGCGAATTTGTTCACCAATTAGACAACAAACAACTATTCTTGGTTCAACTCCTGCTAAATACGAAGCACTATCTATCATTTTTTTGTCTTTGGTAATTGCAATTTTTAAATCATTCCATTCTGGAATATTCATCCACTCATAAATATTTTCTAATGTATCTTTAGTAACTGGTTGCTCATACAAACTTTGCATTTTGCTTAATAGATGAATATATTCATCTTGATGTTTAATATGAGAAGAGAAAGCATAAAGTAACTTTGGAAATATATCTTTATCTTGTGAATTTGTGATTGCATTTAAAATTAATTTTGCATTATAAGGATAAAATTTGCTTAGAACAAGCAAATTTAAATAGTTCTTTGCTAATTCTAGGTCTAATTTATTTAAATAAGTAGAATCTTTACTATAACTGGAAAAATCTTTTTCCGCTATTTCTTTATATAACCTATCATTGACATCAACACTGCCTGGATCATCAGTTATATGGAATTTAACGGCAAAGTATGCAGTAGTTAAACCAAATCCAATCAATGCAAATATAATTATAAATATGTATAAAGTAATCTTGAAAATCTTTTTCATAACTTTTTCTTTACTTTTGCTTCAATTTTAAAACTTGACTTTGTTAATAAATAGATTTAGATTGCTGAAAATTTGAAAGATAAATTTTTCTGATTTAGCAATTTTGCTAAATACAAAATTAATAATATTTTTTGAATGACTTATAAAATAATATGTTCTATTTCGTATGTAGGCTATAATATAATTTCAAAGTGTGAATAAAATTAGACACCTTTATCATATTTTATAAAGGAGCAAATTATCCACTAATAAAAACGAACAAAAGTTGGTGCTAATTAATTTTAAATTTTAATTATTTGCGATTATTAAAAATTAAGGCATAAATTACCAAAAGCAAACTTACAAAAGTTGTAAAATACGGTAACCAATCACCATACTTGACATAAAGTGATTTTCCAGATAATAAAGGCAACATCATTGCTTTTGCGCCAGTCTTATATTGAGGCAATTCCTCTAATGAATTACCAAAAGGCGAAATAAATCCAGAAATACCACTATTTCCAACCCGGGCAATGTATCTGCGATTTTCAATTGCACGAGCACAAGCAATTAAGTAATGTTGACGTGGTCCAACTGTATGATCATACCAAGCATCATTAGTTATTATTGACAAAATATTAGCACCTTTTTCGGTAAATGTCCTAACATAATTAGGATAAATTGATTCAATACATATTATGTTACCGATTTGAGTTGTAAAGGAATCAATTGATAATTTGAAGTTCTTTGCACCTTCACCAATACTCCAATTTGAAATGCCTACTCCCCACATAAACCATTTTGCCGCAAATGGGAAAAGTGTCCTTAATGGGAAATTTTCTGCAAAAGGTGTTAGTCTTGTTTTTCTATATGTTTGTGGTTCCTGCGATTTTGAATATGTTTGATTATGCTCAATTAAAACAGACGCATTATAAGTCTCATAAAATTGAGTGCTATCAAAAGGAAATTGTTTTGCCCATTGCGATGGTTTGGAGTTCTTAGGATAAATATAAAATTCAGCGATACCTGTTAATAAATTGACATTTCTTTGATTAACCCAATTTGAAAGAATTGAAAGATTTTGCAATGAATTTAGTTCTAAATATGTATATGGAATTGCTGTTTCACTCCAAAGCAATAGATTAACATCACCATTTGAATTCAACAAAGAATCTGAAAGGTTAAATTGTAATTGAATTTGGTCAATTGCAGACTTACTCCACTTTCCCCAAGGATTGATATTTGGTTGGACTAATCCAATTGTAATATGTTTATTGTTTTGCAAATTTTTGATGTAATCAAATTTTGGTAATATGAATATCGTATAAAAATAAGGTAAAAATAAAATTAATGCCAGAGATACCAAAGAAATGGCAGTTTGTTTTGATTTTATAATTAAATCTAAAAAATTTATAGGTTGTGAATCGTTATAAATAATAATCATTCTTAAAATAAATAAATTAGCTAATAGGATTAAGAAACTACCACCCCAAATTCCAGATATATCAATAAATTGTATCCAGTATAAGTTTGTCATCTGTGTGTAACCAATTGTAAGCCAAGGATAACTTAAATCAGTTAAACTATGCAACCACTCAAAAGAAGAAAAAAGAAAAGGGAAGGCGAACAAAGCCACATTGCTTCCTATTCTCTTCTTTATCGTGAAAAATAGCCAAAAAGGCAAAAAGAAAAAGAAAGGATGAAAAAAATCAAGCGCTAATCCAGAAATTAACAAATATGGGTCTGTCTCTTTGCTCCAACTTGATATCCACCAATTCGCCCCAGTGTGATAAATAAAAAAAGTAATATAAATTAAGAAATAACGATTTTGATATATTTCCTTCTTGTACAATACAAATAACAGTGGAACAAATCCAACAAAAGCAAAAAAATTAAAAGGAAGAGGTGGAAATGAAAGTGCAAGTAAAATCCCAGAAATGACCGCATAAAGCAAATCTTTCTTTTGCTCAACAAAAAATAATCTTCGGAAAATCTTCATTATATACTTTTTTATGTTACAAATTCGTTTTCAAAACAAAATTAAAGCAAAGTTTTAAAATAACGTAAAAAAAATCATTAATTAGTTCTTTTAACACCTATAAATAGTGTGGAAAACTCAAAAAAACTAATAATTTCATATTAACGTCTAATATACTTAGAAAGAAAGTTAGGTGAAACAATGGATGAACAATTCTCCGAAAGAATAAACGAGGTCTTGAAATATTCGAGAGAAGAAGCTTTAAGATTAGGTCATGATTATGTTGGAACTGAACATTTACTTTTAGGTATAATACGTTCTGGTGATAACATTGCATCGATAATATTACAAAAGCTTGGGGTGGATTTAAACGACATAGTTAAAGAAGTAGAAAACATAGTAGGTCCTGGTCATGCAATTACAACAGTAAACATACCTTTAACTAAACAAGCCGAAAAAGTAATTTATGTAGCTTCATTTGAAGCAAAAATATATAAATCAAAAGTAATTGGTACAGAACATTTACTTTTATCTTTATTAAGAGATGAACATTATATTTCTTCACGAGTATTAAGTAAATTTAATATCCAATATGACAAGGCAAGTAAAGCTTTAGATATGATATTATCAGGTGAAGAAGTTGATGAACCAGAAGAAAATGAAACGCACATCCCTAAAATACCGCTAAAACAAAATTCTTCAACAGAAAGAATTAAAACCCCTGTTTTAGATAATTTTGGTCGTGATTTGACTAAATTGGCAAGTGAGAACAAACTCGACCCAATTGTTGGCAGAGAAAAAGAAATAGAAAGGCTGTCACAAGTATTAGCCCGTAGAAAGAAAAACAATCCGGTATTGATTGGAGAACCAGGTGTAGGGAAAACAGCGATAGTAGAAGGTTTAGCAATAAGAATTATTGAGAAGAAGGTATCTCGTGTATTATTTGATAAAAGAATAGTTCAACTTGATTTAGCTTCATTGGTAGCTGGCACAAAATATAGAGGACAATTTGAAGAAAGAATGAAAAGTCTTCTAAACGAATTAGAAAAAGCAAAACACGTAATAGTTTTCATAGATGAATTACATACGTTAGTGGGTGCTGGTGGTGCTTCTGGTTCATTAGATGCTTCCAATATGTTTAAACCTGCCTTAGCACGTGGTGAAATTCAAGTAATTGGTGCAACAACATTAGATGAATACAGGCAATTTATTGAAAAAGATGGTGCATTAGAAAGAAGATTCCAAAAAATTCTTGTAGAACCACCTTCAAGTGAAGAAACTTTAATTATATTAAAGAATGTAAAAGATATGTATGAAACGCATCATAACGTTGCGTATTCTCCCGAAGCATTAGAAGCTTGCGTTCGTTATTCTGAAAGATATATTTCTGATAGAATGTTCCCTGATAAAGCAATTGATGTACTTGATGAATCAGGCTCACGAGTTCATTTAGCAAATATTGATGTCCCAGTTGAAATTATGAACCTTGAAAAGAAAATCGCAGAAGTGAAAAAACAAAAAACTGACGTTGTCAGACAACAGAACTTTGAAGAAGCCGCTCAATTACGTGATTTAGAAAAGAAATATCAACTTGATTTAGAACTTGCTTTACAAGAATGGGAACTTGCTTTGTCTCGCAAATCTTTCCCAGTTACTGAAAACGATGTAGCCGATGTTGTTTCTATGATGACAGGCGTTCCAATGAATAAAATAGAACAAACTGAACAAAATAAATTATTAGAATTGGAAAATGAACTGCGTAAATATATCGTAGGTCAAGATGATGCAATTGTTTCTCTTTCAAAATCAATCAGGCGAGCTCGCTCTGGGTTAAAAGATCCAAAGCGTCCAATTGGCTCTTTTATGTTTTTAGGTCCAACAGGGGTCGGCAAAACTGAATTAGCAAAAGCATTAGCAAGAGTTATGTTTGACACCGAAGACGCTCTGGTAAGAATCGATATGAGCGAATATATGGAGAAATTCTCTGTTTCCCGTTTAGTAGGAGCACCTCCCGGTTATGTCGGATATGAAGAAGGTGGTCAATTAACTGAAAAAGTGCGTAGAAAACCTTATAGCATCGTTTTGTTAGATGAAATCGAAAAGGCTCATCCTGATGTCTTTAATATTCTTTTGCAAGTTTTTGATGACGGTATTTTAACTGATGGGTTAGGTCGTAAAGTTGATTTCAAAAATACAATTATTATTATGACTTCAAATGTTGGAACCCGTCAAATTAAATCTGGTGGAAAAATCGGTTTTAATATAGAAACTGCTACAAGCGATTTTGATAATATGAAATCAGGCATTGAAGAATCAGTAAAACAACTTTTCAATCCTGAATTTTTAAATCGTATTGATGATACTATCATCTTTAAAAAGTTAGAAAGAGAAAGCATTTATACAATAATTGATATTCAACTTGCTGAAATGATGAAACGACTAAAATCAAATCAAATGGCAATTGAATTAACACCCGAAGCTAAAGAATTTTTAGTGGATAAAGGATACGATATAAAATTTGGAGCAAGACCATTACGCCGTGCTTTACAAAAATACGTTGAAGACGAACTTGCTGAATTAATTATCCGTGGTGAACTTAAAAGTGGATTTAAAGCAATTGCTCAATTAAATGATACTAAAACAGCCCTTTCTTTCACTTTTGAAGAATTGCCAAATGAATTGATACTTAACGAAGACTTGTTAATCAACAAACCTGAAGATAATGCTTCTTTAATAATTCAAAATATTAATAAAAATTAAGTCCGCTATAAAAAAAAGTGCCATCTTGATTGTGTGATTAAAGTTTCTCTTCATCAGCACCCAAGATGGCACTTTTAATTTTTATTATTTTATTCTTACTTTACTTCTGACGATATTTTTGAGCTATCTGAAAAAGTCATAGATACAGGGAACCATAGAACTTGCAAATCTTTACCACTACGAATAAGTTCATCTCTTTGATTATCTTTATCATGGAAAAATGGATAAACAAATCTTCTTGTTTCATTTGGTTTAATTACGTTACCATCTAATACTTTATTTAATTCTATCGGATATGCCTTTACAATTTGGTTAGCATTTGTGAAAAACCTTAATTGACCTGTAATATCTGTGATGTTCTTATTACCTTCATTTTTGATTTCAAATACTAAATAATCATAACTTTTACCTAATGTATCCATTGGTTTAAGACCAAGATATTTAATTTTATGTTCCATCAACATTTCAGCTTTTGCAAAAGTAGAAATCATTAGATTATAACTTGACAATCTTATAAAATTATCTTGTTCTTTTATTAGTTGTTCTACTGTTTTACCAACAATTGAATCAGATTGAAGACCTAATCTATTAATTGCTCCAACAAATAATTCGGCATCTTCTTTTGTCATTTTGTTTTCTTGTTTTATTTTGTTTGCCAAATCGTATAGATTCTCTTTTGTAATTTTTTCTTGTAAATATGAAGATTTCGGATGTGATCCCGAACAAGACCACATTAATGTTAGCATTGCAAGAAAGAACACACTACCAATAATTTTTTTGAACATTGTTTTTCCTTTATTTTGTTTTTAAATAGTTTTTAAATAAATTATTAATAAACTACAAAATTACTAAATAAATGATGATTTTAATTTAATTTATATGAAAAAAATAACATTGTCAAACCAAATACTTTTTCAGGTATCAAATTAAATAAATTTGATAAAATTAGTTCCGGATAGATAAAATAGAAAATGTTAAGTGTGAATTGCTATAAAAATTTATTAAACTATCAATTTGGTATCTGCTGATTTAATTCATTAAAATTTTGATTAATTTTTATAAGGACAAAAATATTTTCACAAAAAATAGATTTTTGTAACAATTTGATTGTTTTTGTTTTAAAAGAAAACTTAAAGTATAAGTTGATGATGATTTTTCAGTTTCAATACAACTTTTCAGAATAAATTTCTTAATTAATTTGTAAAATCTTCTGTATTTGAAAATTAATTTATAATTTTACATTTTATTTAAGTGAAATTTGTAATGCACAATGGAAATTTTGTATTAATCTTGCATACCCATTTACCTTTTGTTCTACATCATGGTGTATCACCTCATGGGGTTGATTGGTTAAATGAGGCAGTAGCAGAATGCTATATTCCTTTATTGAATGTTTTTAACGATTTATTGGAAGAAGGAATTAAAGCAAATGTAACGTTAGATATATCTCCAATTTTAGCAGAACAACTTGAACATCCAGATTTTAAAAAGACATTTTTATTATACTGCGATTCAAAAATTGAAGCGGCAAGAAAAGATAGACAAGATTTTAAAAAATGGGGTTATGATTTGCATCATATTTGGCTCACTGAATTTTGGGAAAAATGGTATATAACTAGAAAAAATGATTTTTTGCAAAAATATAATAGTTCAATTGTTCAAGCACTTCGTGAATTGCAAGACAAAGATGTAATTGAAATTATGACTTGTGGAGCAACACATGGTTATCTGCCATTATTAGGTTACGATAAAAGTGTAAATCTGCAAATTAAAGTTGCTAAAGAAAACTATAAGAAACATTTTCATAGAGAAGCCAAAGGGATTTGGTTACCTGAATGTGCTTATCGCCCTGCTTATAATTGGAAATCATTGATTCCTGTTGCTCCTTTTAATAAGCCACATTTTCGTTTAGGACTTGAGGAATTGTTGCATCGTCATAAATTAGATTATTTTGTAACAGACCAAGCCTTGTTAGAAGGCTCAAAAGCAATTGGTGCTTTTGACTTTGAAAGAAAATTTTTCAATAGTATCCTTTCTCCATATTTCCAACATACACCTTGGAATTTTGATAAAAATCCATTAAGGGTTTTTTTAGTTTCTTCTGGCGACCAAGTCCAAAACGGTTATGCTTCTATTTTTACACGGCACAAAGATTTATCTATGCTCGTTTGGAGTGGTGAAGTTGGTTATCCCGGAGAATCTAATTATTTGGATTTTCATAAAAAACATTTAAATTCAATGCTTCGTTATTGGCGTGTTACCGATGTAAAAGCTGATATGATGTATAAATCACTTTATCATCCTGATTGGATTTGGGAAAAAATAGATTTACAAACTCACCATTTTATTCATAATTTGGAAAATACAATTAATTATTACCATAATATAACCGGTAAGTTTGCAACACTCACAACACCTTTTGATACAGAATTGTTCGGACACTGGTGGTTTGAAGGACCTGAATTTTTACGTTCATTAATTCGTGGTATTTCTCATTCACCTTGGGTTAAAATGGTTAAAGCATCTGAACAATTAAATATTGTACATCCACAAGAAGTAATTTCTTTGCCCGAAGGTTCTTGGGGTGAAAACAATAATCACGATGTTTGGATAAATGATGAAAATAAATGGACTTGGGAATATATCTACAATAACGAAAAAAGATTTAATGACTTATTACAAAAAATTGATATACAAAATATTAATATTACAACAAACAGAATTTTAACACAGGCACTAAGAGAACTTATGCTCTTACATTCTTCTGATTGGCAATTTTTAATTCATACGAAATCGGCAAAAGATTATGCAGAACAGCGATTTTATTTCCATCACTCTGATTTTAACCGATTATGTGATATTGCAGAAAAACACATTGCTGAAAATACTATTACAGAAGAAGATGGTTTATACTTATATGAAATAGAAGAAAGAGATGCAGTATTCCCAGAATTACAACTTTCTTGGTGGAATAATTTAACATTTCAGGAGTAAACAATGGATAGCCAAACAAGAACTAAATATATAAAATCAATCGCTATACTTGGAATTTTTAATGGAATTGGAGCAATTTTGTTTTTAGTCGCTTTTGCAATTTCCAAATTTCAAGTTTTTCTTTGGAGCGGATTATTTGTATTACTTTTTACATTAGTTGCTCTTTTTTATTTATACAGAAAAATAGCCAAAATAAAAGATTAATAAGTAAAACAATTTTTTTTCTTGCTATAATTAATAAAATTTAAGTTAATACTTCTTTTAATTAATTAATTTTGTAGTTTAATAATTTAAAGATTTTGCAATTGAAAAGAATACTAATATACACAAGCATAATAATTTTAACTTCGTTATCATTTTGGGGATGCAAATCAACAAGTTCAAAAGCAACATATAATAGCGACGAAGAAATATATTTAAATGGATTAAGATTATTTCAAGAAAAGGAATATAAAGAAGCAACATCAATGTTTGATTTACTTTTAATCCAATATCCTGCAAGTAAATATGCTGACGATGCTCAATATTATATGGCTGAAATCAATTTTGTTAATGAAGAATATATCCTTGCCGCTTTTAATTATAATAAATTACTCAGAAATTATAGTGCCTCAGATTATTCAAAAATTGCAATGTATAAAGCGGCATTATGTTATTTTATGCTTTCACCTGAATTTGAAAGAGACCAACGCTATACCAATGAAGCAATCAAAGCATTCCGTGATTTTCAAGCACTTTATCCCAACGATTCATTATCTAATGAGGCTTCGCAAAAAATTATGACTTTACGAGAAAAACTTGCTAATCGTGATTATTTTACTGCTGAACTTTATCGTAAACTTGATAGTCCCCTATCTTCCGTTATCTATTACAATGAAGTTATTAGCAAATACAACGATACTAAATTTTACGAACCTGCCTTCTATGGAAAAATAGAAACATTGTATGAAATCAAAAAATTTGAACAAGTCAAAGCATTAATTCCTATATTTAAAACTACTTTTCCAAATGGGAAATATTTGGATAAAGTTTTGGAAATAGAAAAAGAAATTCAGAATTAATTTACTCAATTATAATTTTCATTTCTTATGTTGCAAAAAGATAAAATTTGCGTTCTTACACTTGGCTGTGTAAAAAATATTGTTGATAGTGAAAAATTACTTGGTTATTTTGAGGCTAAGGGTTTTCCAGTAACTGACAATCCAAATAACACGGATATTCTTATAATTAATACTTGTGGTTTTATTCAGCAAGCAATTGACGAAAATGCTAATTATATTAACCTCGCTTCAAAAATGAAACAAGATGGAAAATTAAAGAAGTTATTTGTTGTTGGTTGTTTTTCCGAAAGATTTAAAGAAGATTTTAAAAATCAATTTCCTTTAATTGATAACTTTTATGGAACTAATTTTCATAAGTCTATTATAGATGAAATTACAAAAAGTAAAACTGAACTTATAGGTGAAAGGCATTTATTAACACCAAAACATTATGCCTATTTAAAGATTCAAGATGGATGCGAACACAAATGTGCTTTTTGTTCAATACCATATTTTAAAGGTGGTTTTGTATCCGAAACATCTCTAAGTCTAATCAACGAAGCACAAAATCTAATCAAAAACGGCACAAAAGAAATTGTTTTAATTGCACAAGATACAACAGCTTATGGAGTAGATTTTGCCAATAAACAAATGTTGCCCCAATTAATGGAACAAATCTCCGAACTTGATGGTTTGCATTGGTTGCGTTTAATGTATGCTTTCCCGAGAAATTTTCCATTAGAATTATTGGATTTAATCGCAAAAAAAGATAACATTGCAAAATATATTGATTTACCAATTCAGCATATATCAAGCAATGTTTTAAAATTTATGGGACGTGGAATGACCAAACAACAAACATTAAAATTGCTTTATAAAATTCGTGAAAAAGTTCCTCAAATTGCTATAAGAACCACTTTAATTGTTGGCTTCCCTAATGAAACCGAAGAAAATTTCCAAGAATTACTTGATTTTGTTACAGAATTTCAGTTTGAAAGATTGGGAGTATTTGAATATTCAGCGGAAAAAGGAACACCCGCTTTTGCTTACGGAGACCCAATCCCATCTGAAATCAAAAAGGATAGATTAAATCAAATAATGCTTACCCAACAAGAAATTTCTAAAAAGAAAAACAAACAGATGGTCAATCAAGAATTAGAAATAATTATAGATTCAAAGCAAGGGAACAAATTTATCGGTCGTACTACTTTTGATGCACCTGAAATTGATAATTCCGTAATTATTTATAAAAAGAATTTGGGAATAGGTCAAATTTATAAATTTAAAATTACAGGTGCATCAGAGTATGATTTAATTGTTAAATAATGAATTTTTTGTTTCAAAAACCACAGCCAGTGTTAAAGGAAAATACCAAACTCATCTTTTTGATTTTTAGAACGAGATTCATCAGCAATTTTTTCTTTAAAACTAATTAATCTATTATAAATTGTTTTATCACTTGTAGCAAGAATTTGCATTGCAAGTAAAGCCGCATTTTTAGCACCGTTAATAGAAACAGTTGCAACAGGAACACCAGGTGGCATTTGCACAATAGAATAAAGAGAATCCACACCATTCAATGTTTTGGTATGAATTGGAACTCCAATAACAGGTAAAACAGTAAAAGCCGCAGTAACGCCAGGTAGATGCGCTGCACCGCCTGCTCCTGCTATGATTACCTTTAATCCCCTTTCAGTTGCTGTTTTAGCGTAATCAGCAAGATCTTCTGGTGTTCTATGTGCTGATATAACTTTTACTTCGTAAGGAACTGAAAATTCTTTACATATATTTGCCGCAGCTTCCATTATTGAATAATCCGAATCACTCCCCATAATTATGCCTACTTCAACT
>Ga0123519_10012436_pt1 | contig 12382 bp, 10 predicted proteins | sample YelNatPaOPRAMG02_FD_87396 | JGI IMG/M metagenome (GOLD analysis project Ga0123519, IMG submission 87396) | Hot spring microbial communities from Yellowstone National Park - Yellowstone National Park OP-RAMG-02 (version 2) | ecosystem: Environmental > Aquatic > Thermal springs > Hot (42-90C) ... | reverse complement strand
TTTCATAGCTTCAATAATACAAACGACTTGCCCTTTTGTAACGTATTTCCTAACTTCAACAAAAGGCGATGCTTCCGGTGAAGGTGCCCGATAAAAAGTTCCTACCATAGGTGAAAGAATCTCTACAAGTCCTGCCGTATCTTCGCTTTTAGAAATTTGTGCTTCTGTTTTTATTTCGTTATGTTCAATTTTTGGGATTAACTTTTCCGTAGTTGAAATTGGAAATACTTGGTTAGTCCCTAACGCTGTATCGTTTTGGATTATAGGATATTCATATTTAGAAGAGTTCTGGGGTTTCCGTGAGAATTTAATTTTTGTGCCTTCTTCTTCAATGACTAAATCGTCAAGAGTGCTATCATCAAATATTTTAACTAATCTACGCAAATAATTTAAATCCATAAAAACACTCCATATATATAAAAAAAGAGGTGTCGACCGGATTCGAACCGGTGTTGACGGTTTTGCAGACCGTTGCCTAGCCTCTTGGCGACGACACCAATTTAGAATACAAAATTACATTAAATTTTTTAATTTTCCTATTTTTTTTAATTTTTTTTCTTAAAATTTTTTAAATATGAATATAAAAATAATATTCTTTTTACTTTAATACTTTTAAAATATCAATTTAAACCAACAAAATTACTTTAAAAGTGCTATCATTTTATGATTTATTATTTTTATATTAATTTAAGCATAGCAAGAACTAATAAAATTATATTTTCGCAACTTGGTTTTAAGCACGATTATACGCAAGAAAGCAAAAAAAGAACTGTCCTTTTGGGGACAGTTCTGAAAATTCGGGAATCAATGCAACTATTTTTTCTTTGCTGTTTTCTTCTTATTATCTTTGTGAGCGGAAACTAAATCTTTCAATGCTTTGCCAGGATGAAACTTCGGAACGATTTTAGCAGGAATAGTAATTTCAGCACCAGTTTTAGGGCTTCTTCCTTTCCTTGCTTGACGATGTGAAACTTTAAAAGTTCCGAAACCAACAAGAGTAACTGAGCCATGCTCGCCCAATTCTTTTGTTATTGTGTCGATTGTTGCTTTAATTGCTTTTTCAGCATCAACTTTTTTCATTTCTGCTGTTTCTGCAACTGCATTGATTAATGTTGTTTTGTTTAATGGCATAAAACCTCCTTTATTGGTTTAACATAAAATAAATTTTTGGTTAATGATTTATTGAAAAGATACCAAAATTTATTACTAAATCAAGTTTTTCAATTAAACACTTTTCTAATAAGCAATTTAAATAAAATTTTTGAAAAAACAAAATTTTTTTACATAAAAATGTATTTTTTTTATTTTTTTTCGAGTTTTATGAATATTTGTTCATAAAATAGGCTTTTTTTTTGATTTATTTGATAAAATTGCTTTATAAAAGCAGTAAAATTGTTCTAAATAAGCAAACTTTAAATCTATAATTTATATTTTAACGAAAATATTTCCTAAAATGGGGTCACTCGTATTAATAGAAATAATTTTTTCAATAGTAGAATCCTTCAAAACAGCCCCTGCTGTAAGTATTTTCAGACCATTAGTTGAATATATATCACGAGATAGAATCATTCCTGGGACTAATTCACTTAATAAAACAGGCTTTTCGTTTGTAGGTCCTTCTAACTGCAAAATAGATAAGGCGAATTGCTCTAAAAGCGTGATTGCACGATGGTCATACAATCTATTTAAATTTTGTCTTAGCTTATCAATAGCATCTTTCGGACGAAGTTTGAAAAATCTCACCATATCATAAAAATCAACAGCCACACGAATTATTCTGCTTTCTAATGGGATTTGCCATGATTGCAGTCTATCTGGGAAACCACTCCCATCTTGATTTTCATACAAGTGATACAAAATTTTACCAACTGTTTCAAATCTTGGGATTTCCGAAACAATATTCTTTGCCGCAATTGGTACTTGATACATTAAATTATCACTTGGTTTTCCATCAATTAAAATAGGCTTTTCAAGCAAATGGTCAGGCAAAGATAATCTACCAGCAAAACTTAAAAATGCCGCAGTTTCTAAATCTTTTAATCTATCATGATCATTTTTTAATTCATTAAAATATTGAGCAATCCACAGCGAAGCTTCTGCTATAACTTTCAAAGTATTGTAAGAAGCGGGTATTCTTGCTTCCATAAATTTTACAGCAAGTTTAATAGTATCTTTGGCATAATCTTCTATTTCGTTTGCTAATGCAAGTAATAAATTATACTCTTCACGCTTTTGCAATTTTAAATTTACTATTTTAATAGCAATTTTTAGTCTGCCTAATAAGCTATCAGAATGAACAGGTTTATATAAAAAATCATCAGCACCTTTTTCTAAAGCATCAAAAAGCATTGCCCTATCTGATTCTGCTCCCATTAAAACAAAGTACATATCTTCGTTTTGCTTAATTGAGCGTATTTCGGAAAGAATTTGCAAGCCTATCATTCCGGGTAACCTTGTATCACAAATTATTATATCAGGAGCTTTCTCTTTTGCAAGTTTTAACCCCCCTTCACCAGTATGAGCATAAAATACTTCAACTTTATCAATTTCTTGCTTAATTAGCCGTTCAAGAGTGATAATATTAGCAGAATCCGTATCAATAATTAAAATTTTATATGATTTATTCATTTTGTGTTCCTTGCTTTGATAAATTTTCTGTTTTAGGTAAAAATTGATTGACAGACATCTGTTTAATTAAAATACTAATCCTACGATTAGAAACATCAAAAGGATTTTGTGGATTGCTAAGTCGTCTATCAGCATAGCCAACAACTTCAGTAATTTGTCCGCTCCACAGACCATATTGCATTAAAGCACGTCGGGCGGCATTAGCCCTATCAGACGATAATTCCCAGTTTGTATATCCCGCATCATTTGAATATTTTCTACTATCAGTATGTCCTTCAAGAACAACATTATTAGGCAATTTCCCAATTTCGCTCCCTAATACCTTGAGAATCTCTATAGCTTGTGGTGTAAGTTTAGAACTTCCAACAGCAAAAAATACATTGTCAGTTTTTTCTATTAATTCAATTCTTAAACCTTCATCTGTAATTTCAATCTTTATATTATTTAAAATTTTTTGTAATTCAGGTTTTTCAGCAACTAATTGTTTTAGGAATTGTTGAACTTCAATAGCTGTACGTTCAACACGTTTTGCCGCCTGGGTACTGTCTTCTTTTGCTTTATCTATAAGTTTTTGAACAACAGAATCCCGCATATCTTGATTAAATGAAATTACAAATTCATTTTTTCCTTTTCCTTTCCCTTCTGCATCTCCTTCATTCTTTCCTTTGCCGGATTCAGGTTGTAAGTGTAAATCAACAGGAATAGTTCTTTTACCATTAACAAAGCTAAAAGCGCCGGGGTCTTTAAAATAAGCAGTAACGGCTTGTTTAACTTGGTCGCTAGAAGCAAGAATCCACATTACAATAAAAAAAGCCATCATCGCTGTAACAAAATCAGCATAAGCCACTTTCCAAGCACCACCGTGAGCGCCGTGATGTCCACCCTTCTTTATTTTTTTTATTATTATAGGTTGCTCTTTGCTGTGCTGTTCAGTGCTTTGTTGGTCTGCCATTGTAATCCTCCAAATTAATTAACTAATACGTTATTAGCTTTTCTTTACGGCATCTTCTGTTTCTTTAAATGATGGTCTGTTCTCTGGGTCTATTGAACGTCGTGCATATTCTATCGCAACCATAGCAGGTGCTCCTTTTGCAAAAGAAAGCAAACCTGATTTAATAGCAAGCAAATATTTAGATTCTTTTGCTGTCATTTTAGCCATATTTGAAGCAATAGGTCCAAAAACACCATAAGACATCAATACCCCAAGAAATGTTCCCACAAGGGCAGAAGCTACGTGATGTCCAACTGCTTCTGAACCTTCTGATATAGCGCCCATAGTGATAATAATACCTATTACTGCCGCAACAATACCAAGTCCCGGAAAAGCATCTGCCATAACTTGTAAAGATGCTGGTGGAACTTCTTCTTCTTGTTCTATTGCTTCAAGATCCAAATCCATAAGGTCCTCCAAATCGTGTGCCGGGACACCGCCACTTAAAACTACCTTTAATGTATCACAAAAGAACTCTACCGCATGGTGATTACTTAAAAATGATGGATATTTTGAGATAATTGAACTTTGCTCTGGATTTTCTACATGCTGTTCAAGCGCAATTAAGCCTTCTCGCTTTGCAAACTGAAATATTTCATACATCAACTTCATCAAATCCAAATAAGCTTGCTTATTTACTTTTGGTCCTTTTAATGTAGATAATATCCCGTTAATAATTTTAATTAATATAGGTAGCGGATTTGCAATTAATAATGAACCAATTGCTGCTCCAAGAATAATTATGTATTCAGGGATTACAATCAAAGTAGCTGGGTTACCTCCCGCTATAATGAAACCGCCCATCAATGCGCCAAGTACAACTACAAGTCCAATTATGACAAACATATTTTACCTTTTCTTTTTTTTTGATATTTAATCTTTTTTGATATTTAATGTACTTTCAATTTCTTGATACTTGCTTTTTAAATCTTTATTGTCCGGATCTAATTCTAATGCTTTTTGGTAACTATCCTTTGCTTTTTGCGTTAATCCTAATTTCACATACAAATCACCTAAATGTTCGTAAATATCATATTTCGTTGAGTCAAGATTAATAGCTTTTTCTAAATACTTTTGCGACTCCTCATATTTGCCTAATTTAAATAAAATCCAACCATAAGTATCAATAAAGGCGGCATTAGTGCTTTCTTTATCAATAGCTTTTTTAGATAGTGTTAAAGCATCATTTAATTTATCGTCATATTTTGATAAATAATAAGCATAATTGTTATTTGCTGTGGCGTTATCAGGCTCTAACTTTATCGCTTTCAAGTAATTGCTTTCTGCATCTTTTTGGTTGTTTAAACGATCATAACAATCTGCTAAATTAATAAATCCTTCTACATCAAGAGGTGCTTTTTGGGTGTATTCTTGGAAATAAGCCAAAGCTTTTTGGAAATTACCTTCCAAGTAATAATAAAATCCAATTGAAGTTATATATTTATAATTGTCTGGAAATTTCCCTTGATATTTTGTTAGCACTTCAAGTGCCTGATTCTTTTGTCCAACTATTTCCAATAAGTTTGCACAATAAATTGGGATTTCCGATAAAGTATCTAAATTCTCTAAACTTTTATTAATATAATGCACGGTTAAATTTGTATCGTTTGCTATTGCTGATAAATCGGCAGCAAAAAAGTTCGTAACACAATTATCGTTTGTATTATCTTGTGTTTTTTGCAATACTTTACTAAGCAAATCTGTATTTTTAAACCATTGCTTTCTTCTGCTTTGTAATTCTTGTATTAATTTATTAAAAATTTTATTTTTACTGTCTGTACTTAGCAGCGGATAAATTTGATTGACAAAATCAGATAAAAAAGAATATTTCTGGAATCCAATTGAAGTTTCAATTAAATCAAAGCAATTGCTTGAATCAGGGTCATTTTTAACAACTGAAAACAAAGTATTCATTGCCTTTATTGTATCTTGATTATGTAAGTATGCTTTAACTAAATTTATTTTTACTTCTTCGTTTTGATTTGTTTTTAAATACTTTTCATACAATCTAATAGCTTTTGCCGGGTCAACAACTTGATAGAAGTCGGTCATAATTAAGAAATTATCAAAAGATGTGTCCCGGGAATATATTTCAGTAATTACTTTTTCTGCTGATTTGATGTCTCCTTTATAAACAAATAAAGAAAATATCATGTCTAATGCTTTTTCATTTTTATTATCTAACAAATAAGCATTTATTGCCGCATTCAAAGCACCATATAAATTTTTAACTTGAATATATGCATCAGCCAATGACAAATATACAGTCGGAGATTTTTCATACATTAAAGCATCTTGATATTCTATAATAGCATTTGCATAATCTTTGTTATTATAGTAATTCAAACCTTTAATAAAATGGTCTTGTGCAATCTCACTTTTATCACCGTTATTATCACTAATCAAAGTATCTTGGACTTTGCGGATAAAATTATCAAATTCACTGCCGCTATTGCTACTTCTTGAAGTGTCTTTGGAACTAGAACAAGAAATAAAAATTAAAAATATTAAAAACAAGAATATATTTAAGTATTTTGGCATAATATTTTCGTATTCAAATAAATTAAAATTGTATAAAAAAAAATATAATTTAATAAATTTTAATGAAATTTTACAAATTTTGATAAAACTTTTATATTTTTGAATTTTAAAAAAGAGGGTTTGATGGGACATAAAAATAAGAAAAAAGACAAAGGAGCAAAAGATGCAAGCATCAATTTAGGCGAAGAACTTCAAGAAACGGAAGGCACTGGTAACACAGAAGACACAGAGCAAATAGAAAAGTTCAACAAACACGGCAAAATAAGCAAAAATTTTTACAATCAAGAGATTGCTAAATTACAGCAGGAACTTGTAATTTGGCAATATTGGATTAAACAAAAAGGATTAAAAGTAGTTATTCTTTTTGAAGGGCGAGATGCCGCAGGCAAAGGAGGCATTATACAAAGGATTACAGAACCGTTAAATCCACGTGGGTTACGAGTAGTTGCCTTAGAAAAGCCCAGTGATAAAGAACTTACGCAATGGTATTTTCAGCGATATATTTCGCATTTACCATCAGCCGGTGAAATTGTGATTTTTGACCGAAGTTGGTATAACCGTGCAGGTGTCGAACGTGTTATGGGATTTTGTTCAGACGAAGAATACGAAGAATTCCTGCGTTCTTGCCCCGAATTTGAAAAAATGATAGTTCGTTCTGGTATTTTCCTTTTTAAATACTGGATTAGTGTTAGCGATGAAGAGCAAGAAAGGAGATTAAAAGACAGAGCCGCTCATCCGGAAAAAAGGTGGAAACTTTCTGAAATGGATTTAAAATCTTGGGATAAGTGGGTGGATTATTCAAAAGCCAAAGATGCTATGATGAAATATACCGATACAAAGCAATGTCCTTGGTATAATGTAAATGCGGAAGATAAAAAAAGAGCAAGGTTAAACACCATCGCTCATCTTTTATCAATTATACCATACCAAAATGTTATTCCTCCTCCATTTGATTTTCCACCACGAAAAATTGTGGAAGATTACATGAGACCACCTATTGACGAAACAACTTGGATACCAGAAATCTATTAAGCGAATTATTAAAAATGCTATTCTTTGTTTTAAAGCAATTAAGACAAAGAATAGCAAATTTGTATTTTTTAAATAGAGATATTTAAACTACATTACATTTTCAGAGACATCAGAAGCAAGGAACAATCCATTCTTTGCTTTTTTGTCTTCTGGGTCTAATTCGAGAGCAATTTTGAAATGCTTCCTTGCTTCAATCTTCTTATCAAGATTCAAATATGCTTCCCCTAACAAAGAATGAGCAGTCGGGCTATCAGGATTTACTTGCGTTAATTTAGTAAAATTATCAATGGCTTCATCAAAATTGCCCATACGCAAGTTAGCAACTCCCAGATGATAATAAGCAATAGTAAATTCAGGGTTCACACTTATCACATGCCTGTAACGCTCTCTTGCTTTGCAAGGCAATCCATAATGATAATATAAAATGCCGAGCCAATAATGAGCAATTAAAAAGGTATTGTCCATAGCAATTACCTTCTCTAAACATTCAATTGCTTTCTTAATTTGAGCTTGTCGGTAAAGAGTTAACCCTAATTCAAATAGCGGTGTTGGGAAAGAGGGCATTGCTTCTACGGCTTTACGCAAAAATTCTTCCGATTTTTTCAAATTTCCCATACGATAATAAACATTACCAATATGTTTATAAACAATTACTAATGCTGGGTCATCTTCTAAGGCTCTTTTATATTGGTTTATCGCTTCTAAATACTTACCTTCTGCTTCAAGTTTATAAGCTTTTAATAAAAATTCATTATCAGAATCGTAACGAACCGATTGAAAATCCTCCATCATAACTCCTTAAAAGATATTTAAATTAATTGGTTTTGGAGTTTCAAAAGAATAATCATAAAATCCTTTCCCGGTTTTTCTTCCATAAAAGCCAGCATTAACCAGTTTTTTCAAAAGAGGACAAGGTCTAAAACGTGGGTCGCCAATATCTTTATGCAATACTTCCATAATTGCCAAAGTTGTGTCTAATCCGATTAAATCGGCAAGAGTAAGTGGTCCCATCGGATGTGCAAAACCAAGTTTTGCGACTTGATCTATTCCTTCAATTGTTCCAACACCTTCCATTAAAGCAAACATTGCTTCGTTTAAAAGAGGCATTAAAATACGATTAGCAATAAACCCCGGAAAATCATTTGCTAATACAGGTATTTTTGATAATTTTATTGCTAAATTATCTATTAATTTATAAGTTTCTTCGCTTGTGGCAATTCCTCTGATAATTTCAACTAATTTCATCATCGGAACTGGATTCATAAAGTGCATACCTATCACTTTGTCTGCTTTCTTTGTCTTAGCCGCAATTTCTGTAATTGAAATAGTTGATGTGTTAGATGCCAATATTGCTTCTGTCTTGCTAAATGTATCTATTTGTTGGAATATCTTGAATTTTAATTCCTTATTCTCAGTTGCCGCTTCTATTACCAAATCAGCATTCTCGCAATCTTTGATTTGAGTTGTCGTGCTTAAATTGCTCAATGTTGCATTTTTTACTTCTTCGGTTAATGAACCTTTTTTTACTTGTCTATCTAAATTCTTTGTTATTGTAGAAATTGCTTTATTCAAAATTTCTTCTGAAACATCCATTATGGTAGTTTTATAGCCAAATTGCGCAAAAGTGTGGGCAATACCGTTACCCATTGTTCCTGCACCAATTACAAACACTTCTTTAATTTCCATTTTTACCTCGATAATTTTTTAATTTTTATTAATTTATATTTTATTAATTTTTAATTTTTAATTTTTTAAAATTAACAAATTTATATTTATTTTAGTTATTTTTTTATTTATTTTTTTCAAATTTTTAAGGAAAGTATAATGGACAATATTAAATTTAAGAGTTTGGTCATAGAGGAGATTGAAAATCAATTTATTCCAAAGATTGTAGAAAAAAATTTTGATACATTACCATCGGACAAAGTATTAATTAAAGTAGCATATTCAGGTTTAAATTTCAAAGATGCGCTTTCCAGCAAAGGTCACAAAGGCATTACTAAACAATATCCACATACACCTGGGATTGATTTATCTGGAACAATAGTTGAAAGTAATACAAAAGAATTTTCAGTTGGGGAAGAAGTATTAGTAACCGGATATGATTTAGGTATGAACACATCGGGTGGCTTCCAAGAATATGCTTGTGTGCCAAAGGATTGGGTAGTGCGAATTCCTGAAAATTTAAATTTAAAAACAGCAATGATATATGGTACTGCTGGATTTACTGCGGCTTTAGCAATTCATCGTTTTCAAGAAATTGGGATTATGCCTGGAACAGGTAAAATTTTAGTTACGGGAGCAACAGGAGCTGTTGGGACTTTGGCTATCGCACTATTAAATAAACAAGGCTACGAAGTAATTGCTTCAACAGGGAAAAGCAATATGACGGATTTCTTGAAATCATTAGGAGCAAATGAAGTAGTTTCCAGACAAGATGTAATTGACGATTCAACTCGACCACTTTTACCACGACGTTGGAAAGGAGTAATTGAAAATGTAGGAGGCATTACTCTTTCTTCTGTTGTTCGCTCAGTAGAAAAAGAAGGTGCCGTAGCAATTATTGGTAATGTTACAGGTGATAAATTTGAACTACCTATTTATCCTTTTATTTTACGTGGCATAGCCTTGCTTGGCATTGAATCTGCCGAAACTGATATGAAATTACGTAAAGAAATTTGGTCTAAACTTGCTAATGATTGGAAAGTCAATAACTTTGAATTACTTTTTAATGAAATTCAACTAGTGCAAATTCCTGAATATCTCAACAAAATGCTGAAAGGCGAATTGTCTAAAAGAACGATTGTTAAATTTTATTGATTTAAATTTTATTGTCAAATCTTGCTAAATAATCTTCTAAAAACTTATTGTAGTTTAAATCACTTGCTAATTTTGCAACGGTTAATTTATACTGGTTTGCCATACTGTAATCAAATTCTTTTAATAAGATACTGATATTTGAAACAGTTAATAATTTATAAGTTATATCCAATTTTAAAGCAAATTTGCTGGCTTTTTTGAGTTGTTCAATCGCTGTTTCAACTTCGCCTTTTTTAAAATTAATAATAGCGACAGTATTTAAATACAAAACATCAAGTTCGCATGGGTCTATTTCATTAACTTTAAAATTGATTTTATTTAATAGTTCAACTGCATCGTTTAATTTGTCCTTTTCTGAATAAAGCTTTACTAATAACAAATTTGCTTTAATTTTTTCATATTCATTATCAGAAAGATTGGCAAATTGTTCAATGATATTAATGGATTCATCGCTATTTTTATTTAAAGTTAAATCAATAATTTCATCAAAGTTTTGCAAATTGCTATGTGTCAAAATATTTTCTGGATTAATGTGTGAATTTATTAGATTTTCAGTTGCTTCACTATTATTTTTTTCAACAAAATCGAAAGTATTATCAGAAGATTCCTCAAAATATCCGGGGAGATAATTATTAGAAATTTGGAGAAAATCCCCTTCAGCATTTTGAGGATTATTAATTTCGTGTAAAAAGTGAGTAATTCCATTGATATATGCGGTATCGTGATATTCTTCTGCCACAATTGCTTGTTCTTTCAAAACTTTTTTAATCAATTCTTCATCACCAGAAATACTGCTATGAGAAACAATAAAAGGCAAAAGTTCATTTTTGATGGCAATATCTTTGCTTTGTTCAAAGTTCTTTTGCAAAATAGAAGCAATGATTGTATGTAAAGATTTGTATTCTTCATATTCCAGGTAATTTTCAAAAACTGTATGAAAAGCAATTTGGTTAAATTGATATACCGTTGTTTTTTCGCCATAACGATTTTTTACTCCAAGACTTGAAATAATTCCCGATTTATTTTGGATTGCTCTTAACTTTCTAATTGTATTTAAAACATCGGTGTTTAACAATTGCGAGACAATGAAAACAGAGAATTCTTTTCCTTCGGAAGCACAAATAGATAATATATTTTTTTCTTCTTCTGTTAATTTTTCAATTTCAGATAAAAATATTGACTGTAACGATTGTGGCACAAATGAATCAATATCGGCAACATCAATATTAGTAATATTTATATTATTTTCTTTAAAATACTTTAAATATTCGAAAATAGCAAGTGGAGTACCAAAGGATTTCAGCATTAGCCAGCTAACAAATTCATCATTAACTTTGGAGTGAGGGAATATGTGCGAAATTGCTTCTATGATTAAATCTTTGTTGAATGGCTCTAATTTGAAATAATCGGCAAGAGATTCATTTTCTTTATAAAATTTAAAAAAATTACCAAAACTAAAGAACTGCCGAGAAGTATTTGATGAATCAAAAGTAAAAATAAAAATCGCAGAAATATCATTTATTTTTTGCATTAACATCTTTAACAATTCAAAAGATTGAATATCTGCAAAATGGAAATCATCAAAGAATAAAACAAATTTTTGTTTTTTACTATAAGTCGTAAAAATTTCTAAGAAAGAACTTGCTGTTGAAAAACTTTTTGCAATCTGGTCTTTTTTGAAATCTTTCAAATCTCTACGAATTTCTTTTGCGGCATAAAAGAAATCACCAGCAATTGGCAAACTTGCTAACAAAGTAAGTCCAACATTCATTGCTAATTTTTTGGTAGGGTCTATATTTCGTTGTGCCGAAAGTTCATCAATTGCTTTTGTAAATGGGTAATATGGCGATAAATTACTAATAGCATAATTAGCTAATGGAGGATTTATTCTCACGTAAGAACTTACTATTTTATCGTGTTCAATAATTCTATTAAGTTCTTTTAAGATATGTGTCTTGCCTAAACCCCGACCCCCATCAATAAAAATTACGCTTCCTTTATCTTGGTCAAGTAAAAATATTTTTTCTTTAAATTTCTTAATAATATTTTCGTTGTTTAAAAAAATATTTTCCATAAATTGTAACTTTTTAGAAATTAAATTGTCTTATACAATAATAATAAATATTATTGTCTTATAAAATTATAAAATGTAAATTTAAAACAATTTTAGAAATTAAATAAAAAAGTTATGAAAAAATTTACTTTATTGATGTTTTTGTTTGTTCTATTTTTTGGAATAACCAAAATATATTCGCAAGAATTAATTAATACAAAAGGTAAAGACTTTTGGATTGCTTTCCCACCAAATTACCACAATATAGAATCTTCTCCTACATCTAATTATACAGATACATTATATATTTTTATAGT
>Ga0123519_10012434_pt1 | contig 12389 bp, 12 predicted proteins | sample YelNatPaOPRAMG02_FD_87396 | JGI IMG/M metagenome (GOLD analysis project Ga0123519, IMG submission 87396) | Hot spring microbial communities from Yellowstone National Park - Yellowstone National Park OP-RAMG-02 (version 2) | ecosystem: Environmental > Aquatic > Thermal springs > Hot (42-90C) ... | reverse complement strand
TTTTATTTGACAAATATAGACTGTTAATTATATAATTTTAACATGTCTGATAAATCAAAGAATAATAAAAGATTTATAAGTTTAAAATTAAAATTTAGTATTTTTTTAAGTGTTTTTTTAATTATTCTAATGATAGTCACAAGAACATTTATCGTTGATAATATAAAACCATATTTAATTAATGAGTTAAAAAAGAAAGCAGATGCTCTTGCAACAAATCTAGCAGCTACATGTTTGGAAAGTATACTTACTGGTGATGAGATGCTTACAGGAATTTATTTAGATAAAGTCATGAATGATAAATCCGTGATTTATGCTGGGGTATATGATAATAATAAAAGGGTCATTGCACATACTGATTTGAAAGTAGTAAAAGGAAGTGAAGATAATACAGAGACATTTATTAAAGAGTATCAGAAGGAGAAAAAATATTCCATTTATAATATCTCTATTCCTATGTTTGCAAAAAAGAAGAAAATTGGATATGTAAGAATGGTTTTTTCTGATGAAGAAATTCAAAGAGCAATAAGTAATATAAAATCAATAATCTCAAAAATAACACTAATAGTTTTATTAATTGGAATAATTTTATCAATCTTATCTATTAATTATTCATTAAGACCCCTTACTAAACTTTCAGAGGGCGTAAAAAAAGTTGGCGAAGGAAACTTAGACTATAAAGTAGAAGTTAGTTCAAATGATGAGTTAGGTAAATTTGCAGAGGCATTTAATCTTATGACTGATAATTTAAAAAAAGCCCAAGCTGAATTAGTTGAAAAAGAAAAAATTAAACATGAATTAGAAATTGCTCATAAAATTCAAATCTCTCTTTTGCCAAAAGAAACACCTAAAATTCCTAATTTTGAGATTGCTACTTTGTATAAATCTGCAAAAGAAGTAGGCGGAGACTATTATGACTTTATAAGGATCTCTGACAATAAACTTGGTATTATTATAACAGATGTTTCTGGAAAAGGTGTACCTGGTGCTTTAGGTATGACTGCTATAAGAAGTATATTAAGATCAAGTATTAAATCAAGTACTTCTTTAAAGGAATCTTTAATTAAAGCAAATATGCGAATTAAGGAAGATGTAACAAAAAGTATGTTTGTTACTGTTGGTTATCTAATTTTAGATGCTAATAAGACTTACGGTATTTATTCGGAGTGTGGCCATTTGCCTTTAGTTTATATTAGAAATGATGGCAATATTGACGAGATAAAAACAAATGGAATTGCTATGGGTTTATCAGATCCTAGTTTATTTGAAAAAAATCTTTCAGTAAAAGAGATTAATATAAATAAAGGTGAAATATTGGTACTATATACTGATGGAATAAACGAAGCAATGAATAATTCAAAAGAAGAATTCGGTATGGAGAGATTTATAGAAACCCTTAAAACAAATAAAGACAAGACTGCTGAAGAAATAGTAAACGCAATTTCAAATAATATAAAAGAGTGGACTGGAAATATAGATCAAAGCGATGATATGACAGTAATTGTTATTAAATGCGTATAAAAAGGTATAAACTATGGAAGATTTACAAATATCTGTAGAAAAGGAAATAAAAGAACTCCCTGTAGTTATTAAGTTATCCGGTTATATGGATTCTTCAACTTCTTATAAACTCACTGAAGTTGTAGATGAGTTAATTAAAGAAGGTTATCTTAAAATGATATATGATTTTGAAAATCTTGAGTATTTAAGTAGTGCAGGAATTTCTGTTATTATGGAAACATTTGATGAACTTAAATTAAAAGAAGGGGATCTAAGACTTGTAGGAGTTTCAAAAAGGATATATAAAATTATGGATTTATGTGGCTTAACAAAAATAATTAAAATTTTAAGTAATTCTAAAGAAGCTTTAGAAAGTTTTAAAGAAGAAGTAAAAGAAGAAAAAGATTTCCCTTTAAAAATAAATTGCCCAGGATGCTCATTCTCAGGTACAATACCTAATTCAGATATCTACAAATGTCCGAGATGTAATGAAATATTCTATATAGATTCAAATGGAAAATTTGAATTATTTGAAAAAATAAAAAAACAAGAAGAAAAAGACACTTCTAAACTCGATATATGGATAAAAAGCGATATAAGTTATACATCTGCAATAAGAAAATTTATAGGTTCTATTGCTTTAAAAGAAGGTTTTTCAGAAGAGTCTGCATCAGAAATTGAATTAGCATTAGATGAGGCTTTGGCTAATATCATAGAACATGCCTATAACTTTGACTTTTCAAAAAGTATAGGCATAAATGTAACTATTGATAAAGAAAAACTTACAATAACTCTTATTGACAAGGGAAAAACATTCGATATAACTGCTCTTCAGAGCAAAGATGAGTTTTTTTCATCAAAAGGTCCTTATAGGGGTAGAGGTAAGTATATAATTAAAAAATTAATGGATGAAGTTTCTTACATCTCTTATTCAAATGTAGAAAATAAATTAATTATGGTAAAAAAGAAAAAAGATATTGACAAAGGAGGCGATAACTTTATTAAATTAGTATGAAAGAAATTGAGGATTTATTAAAAGCAAAGGCTTTATGTGAAAAAATACTCCTTAAACAACCAGATAATGTTGCAATAAAGGAAAAATTAAATACTATAAACCAAAAATTAAGACTCATTAGTAAAAACTTAAATATAAAAGAAGATGATAAACTAAAAACTAAACATAAAGCAGATTATATATAATATGGAAAATTTAGAAAAATTAATTCTGTTTAATATTTCTGGTTTAACACCTTTAAGATATAAAGAACTTCTGTTAAAATATGAAAGTTTAAATGAAATAAAAGAAGATGTTATTAAAAATGCTATTCCTACTTTTGGAAAAGAACTTCTAAAACTATTAGATAAAGAATTAACACTGATTAAAAAGCATAATATTAAACTATTAACTATAGATAATGACGAATATCCTTCTTCTTTAAAATATATAGATGACCCTCCTTATATTATTTACATTAAGGGAGATATTAAAAAGGAAGATTCATTATCTATTGCTGTTGTTGGTTGTAGAAAACCTACAATATATGGTAAAATGACTTGTGAAAAAATAACCTCTGAATTAGTGAAAACTGGATTTACAGTTGTAAGTGGCTTAGCAAGGGGTATTGATACAATAGCACATAAAGTAGCAGTTGAACATGGGAAAAGAACTATTGCAGTTTTAGGTAGTGGACTTTTAAATATTTATCCTTATGAAAATAAAAAATTATCCTCCGAGATAGAAAAAAATGGTGCTATACTTTCTGAGTTTTCACTCCTTACAAAGCCAGAGAGGTTTAATTTTCCAAGACGCAATAGAATAATAAGTGGATTGTCGCTTGGAACATTAGTAGTTGAAGCAGGAGAATTAAGTGGAGCATTAATTACAGCAAGATTTGCTTTAGAACAAGGTAGAGAGGTCTTTGCAATTCCAGGAAATATAAACTCTTTAAGTAGTAAAGGAACAAACTCTCTTATAAAATCTGGAGCAAAATTAGTAGAAAACGTGGATGATATAATTGAAGAATTAAAAAATATTTTACCAGAAGAATTTATAAATAAAAAAGGACAAAGTGAATTAAGCAATATTAAATTAACAGATATAGAAAATAAAATTTACAGTTTGCTTTCAGATGAGCCACAACATATTGATAGTCTATTAAGAAAAAGTAATATTACAATTAATTTACTTTCTTCAACTCTTATTAATTTAGAAATAAAGGGTTTTATAAAACAATACCCTGGAAAGATGTTTGTGAAGATATGAAAAAATTAATAATAGTAGAATCTCCCACAAAAGTCCACACTATATCCAAGTTTTTAAGCAATGATTTTACTATTCGAAGCACAATGGGTCATATAATTGATTTGCCGAAAAGTAAATTAGGAATTGATATAGAAAAAGGGTTCGAACCTAAGTATATAGTGATGCGAGATAAACTTAAAATTTTAAAGCAGATAAAAGAAACTGCTAAAAAAGTTGATATAATTTATTTTGCAACAGACCCAGATAGAGAAGGTGAAGCAATTAGTTGGCATATAAGAAATTACTTAAATGATATTAAAAAGAAGACTTATAGAATAACATTTAATGAGATTACTAAAAAGGCTGTTTTGTCTGCAATAGAAAAACCAAGAGATATAGATATGAATTTAGTTTACGCACAACAAGCAAGACGTATCTTAGATAGATTAGTAGGATATCTAATAAGCCCATTACTTTGGAAGAATGTTCAAGGAGGACTTTCTGCTGGTAGAGTTCAATCTGTTGCTTTAAGAATGATATGTGAAAGGGAAGAAGAAATTTCTAATTTTAAACCAGAAGAATATTGGAGTATAACTGCACATTTAAAAAAAGAAAGTTCTTTAGAATTTACTGCAAAACTCTTTAAGATAAAAAATGAAAAATGCAAAATAAAGACAAAAGAAGAAGCGGAAAGTATTTTAAATAATTGTAAAGACAAGAATTTCATAGTTAAAAATATTAAGAGAAAAGAAAAAATTAAATACCCTCCTCCTCCTTTTATTACTTCTACATTACAACAAGAAGCAGCAAATAAATTAGGATTTACTTCTAAAAAAACCATGCTTATAGCACAACAACTCTATGAGGGATTAAATGTAGGTGAAGAAGGGTCTACTGGTTTAATAACTTATATGAGAACAGATTCTTTTCGAATTGCAGAAGAATCAATAAACGAGATAAGAAATTTAATAAAAACAAAATACGGTAAAGAGTATTTACCTCCTTCCCCAAATTATTTTAAAAACAAAAAGAGTTCTCAAGATGCACATGAGGCAATTAGACCAACATCTGCATTAAGAGAACCAGATAAGATTAAAGAATTTTTATCAAAGGACCAATTTAAACTGTATGATTTAATATGGAAGAGATTTACTGCTTCTCAAATGAAACCTGCTATTTCAGAAGTTACTGAAGTTGAAATAGAAGCAGATGAGTATTTATTTAAAACAAGTGGAGAAGTTATAAAGTTTAAAGGCTTCTTATCTGTTTATCAAATTACCGAAGAAGAAAATAAAGAGGAAACTCTGCCAGTACTAGAATTAGGAGAAAAGTTAATTTTATTAAAACTTGTACCAGAACAACATTTTACCTCCCCTCCCCCTCGCTATAATGACGCTTCATTAGTTAAAGCATTAGAAGAAAATAATATAGGTAGACCAAGTACATATGCACCAATTATAAGCACAATTTTAGAAAGAAATTACATTAAAAGAATTGAAAAGAAGTTTCACCCAACTGATTTAGGAATTTTAGTAAATAGCATTTTAGTAAAAACTTTCCCTGATATATTCAACATTAAATTTACTGCAAATATGGAAGAAGAACTAGATAAAATTGAAGAAGGTACTTTAACCTGGAAAAAAGTTATAGAGGAATTTTATAAACCATTTAGTGAAGATTTAAAAAAAGCTTCTAATATAATGAGTGATATGAAAAAAAATGTTGATGAAGAAACTACAGAGGTTTGTGAAAAATGTGGTAAAAAAATGGTAATAAAATGGGGTCCATCAGGTAAATTTTTAGCATGCTCTGGATTCCCTGAATGTAAAAATACTAAATCTTTAAATGATGATACTGAAAAAGAAGTTACAAATGAAATCTGTGATAAATGTGGAAGTAAAATGGTTGTTAAGTTTAGCAGATTTGGAAAATTTTTAGCATGTGAAAAGTATCCAGAGTGCAAAAATACCAAGAGTATAAGTATAGGTATAAAATGTCCTAAAGAAGGCTGTAATGGAAATATAGTATTAAGAAGAGGAAAACGTGGTGTTTTTTATGGATGCAGTAATTATCCAAAATGTAATTTTTTAACAAGATATAAGCCTGTTGAAAAAGTATGTCCAAAATGTAAATATCCTATAATGGTCTTTGTTAAAAACAAATTTATTTGTATAAATCCAGAATGTAAATATGAAGAAACAGGAAGCAGTATCTAATTTTTTAAAATATATAAAAATAGAAAAAAATTTTTCAGAAAATACAATAATAAATTATGAAAATGACCTTAAACAATTCTTTAATTTTGTCTCAAAAGAAGAAATAAATGAAATTCAAAATGTAGATATAAGAGAATTTATTGTTCATTTAAGTAGTAAAAAGTATAGTAAATCAAGTGTTGAAAGAAAGATAGGAACATTAAAAAGCTTTTTTAATTATCTAAAAAAAGAAGGAATTTTGAAAGTAAATCCTGCTGAGAATATATCTTTTCCAAAAAAAGACAAGAAATTACCAAGGTTCCTTGAGATAGATGAAATTAATTATTTCCTTGATAGTATAAAAGGAAATAATATAGAAGATATTAGAGATAAGGCAATTTTAGAAACACTTTATTCAACCGGTATAAGGGTTAGTGAACTTGTTAATCTTAATGTTCAAGATATTGATTTTCAAAATTCTTTAGTTAAAGTTTTAGGTAAGGGTGGTAAAGAAAGAATAGTACCTATTGGTTCAAAAGCATTGGATAGTATTAAAAACTATATAAATAATAAAAAATTTAATAGTGAAGCTTTATTTGTTAATAAAAAAGGAAAAAGAATTAATGTTAGGACTATAAGATATATTTTAAATAAGTGGATTATAAGATGCGGACTATCTAAACATATAAGTCCTCATTCTATAAGACATAGTTTTGCAACACATTTACTTAATAAGGGTGCAGATTTAAGAAGTGTCCAGGAGTTACTTGGACATTCAAATTTAGCAACTACACAGATTTATACACATGTTACTACTGAAAGATTAAAAGAAGTTTACTCTAAATCGCACCCTCGTGCTTAAAAAGGAGTGTTTATGAAAAAATTAATTAAAAAAGCAGATATTTTAATAGAAGCATTACCATATATAAGACAGTTTAAAGATAAAGTATTTGTTATAAAATATAGTGGGAAGGCAATAACAAATAAATCTTTGAGAAATTCTATAATACAGGATATAATTTTATTAAAATTAGTAGGCATCTTTCCTATTGTTGTTCATGGAGCTGGCTCTGAAATTACAAGGTTAATGGAAAAAGCAGGTAAAAAACCCAAATTTGTAGATGGTTTGAGAATAACTGACAAAGAAACCATGAAAATAGTTGCAAGAGTAGTTAGAAAGATTAATAAAGAGATAGTTTCTTTATTTAATAAACATAAAGGTAAAGCAGTAGGTTTAACTGGTAAGAATGGGAATTTAATAGTAGCAAGAAAATACTTTGCAAAAGATAAATCTAATAAAAAAATAGACATAGGGTTTGTTGGAGAAGTAAAAGAAGTAAATCTCTCTCTTTTAAAAGAACTTAAAGAGTATATTCCTGTTGTTGCTCCTTTAGGAGTAGGTGCTGATAAAAATTTATATAATATCAACGCAGATGAAGTAGCAAAAGGAATAGCAATTAAACTTAAAGCAGAAAAATTGATTTTACTTACAGATGTGGATGGAGTGTATGACAAAAATAATAAATTAATCCCTACTATTAATATTAAAATGATAAAGGAACTCATTAACAATAATATAATAGAAGGTGGGATGATACCAAAGGTAAAATCATCTTTAGAAGCAATAAAAGCAGGCGTTAAAAAGGTTCATATTCTAAACGGTAATATCAAACATTCAATTCTTCTTGAAATATTTACCAATAAAGGGATTGGAACAGAAATAAAAAAATAATTATTTTTTATTTACGATATAAATACCTATTACGATACCATAATTAAGGATATATATTTTCTTTTGGTACTTCAAATATATCAATTTTAATAATTTCTTAAATAATTCTTCTATGCTAAAGGAATGATAAAAAGTTAGTTTTGAGTATAAAGATATAAAACAATCACCTGAGGAATACTTAAGATTAATCAATGGTATCATCCCCCTCTTATGAGTGGGATATTATTGTCACTTCTAGATAAATATCACTGGAGTGATAAGAGTATTCTTCTGGTACATTTTTCTCCATTATTTATATTTTTGAAATATTTTTATTGGTTTATTTGTATTAATATAAAGGAGTTCGATGCAGGATAATAATGAGGATTTAATTCATATACGGCTGGTTTTAAGCGGAAATAAAGATGCTTTCAGGCATATTATTAATAAATACAAGGACAGTATCTATAATTTACTTTTTAAAATGACTGGAAATAAGCATGATGCAGAAGATTTATCCCAGGAAACATTTATAAAGGTTTATCAAAATCTTAATAAATACAAGGAAAATTATAATGTCAAAAACTGGATTTTTACAATAGCAAGTAACCTATGTAAAAACAAGATAAAACGAGATAAAATAATAAGATTTATACCAATATTAAAGAGGAAAAGTAATGTCCGTGATGAAGAAGAACAGAATTTGCCGGACAAAAGCATCAATAATCCGGAGGAAATACTGATAGAAAAAGAAGAAAGGCAGAAATTGCTAAGAGTCATTGAAATCCTGCCTGAAAAATACAAGATAGTGTTTTTATTGAGATATATAGAGGAATTTTCGTATAATGAGATAGTAGAAATTACTGGGCTTCCCAAAGGTACTGTTGAAACATATCTTTTCAGGGCAAAACAGTACCTGCTTAAAAACTTTTCGAAAAATGAAATATTAAACAATGATTAATTGTATATATAAAAGGAGATGATAAATATGGATTGCAAACAAGTAATAGATGAAATAAGTAGAATTCATAGAAGCGAGGAAAACGTTTCTGGTTTGTTAAGCAAAGAGCATGTTGATCATTTAAAATCATGTGAGAAGTGCAAGAAAGCCCTTCTTAATTTTAATAAACTTTTGATTATATTAAAGAGGGAAAGAGCCGTGTTAAATCCATATTTTACAGATAAAGTTATGAAAAAACTTGAAAGCAAAACTGCTTTTAATTCATGGAAATACGCAACGGCTGTCCTGTCAGCAATACTTCTAATAACCGGCGTACTTTTCTTTTATGAAAGGAACAAGGAAATCACGGTTGAATTTTCTCTGGAACTTCCAGGGGCCAGCGAGGTTTCGCTTGTGGGTGATTTTAACGACTGGAACATTGGCGCTTTAAAATTAAAAAACAACGGCGGGGTTTGGAGGGCAAAACTTAAGATAAAGCCTGGAAGGTATCAGTATGCGTTTGTCGTTGATGGTAAGAAATGGATTGCAGATCCAAACTCTAAAAATTATGTTGACAGTGGTTTTGGTACAAAAAATTCTATAGTTGATACAACCCGTCTTTAAGTAAAAGCGGGTTAAATTCCTTTAGGAGGAGGTGATAAAAATGAAAATCAGAACAAAGATTTCAATAATTATTGTGTCTCTGTTGGTTATCAGTTGTTTTACAGAGAACATTCTGGCAAAAACAGCAAAGGAAGCAACTGAGGAAATAAAATCAGTCGCAAAAATAAAGGGGTTGTCAGAAGTAGATGTTAGTACATCTGTTTCTGTCTTGAGCGACCTGATAGCAAAAGGTGTTCCTGTTGAAGATGCACTTGTGGTGGTAAAGTCAGCAATTGATCGAAACTGTTCTGGACCGGAAATAGCATCAATCGCCAAATCACTCTGCGATACTGTTGAGAAAGAAGGGTCTGCAAAAGAGATTGCTACTATTGCTAAGATCTGCGTTGAAGAAGGTCTCAAAGGAGAAGAGATTGCAAAGGTTATGTTAAAAGTTCAGGTTGCAATGAGGAAAGATACCTCAGCTCGACAACTGCGAATTTTAACAAAAGACCTTTTAGACAATGGTTGTAATGCCAATGGTCTATGTGTGGCAATTGAATCAGTTGGCAAATGTGTGGAACAGGGTTTTTCACCTGATGAGGCACGTAAGTCGGTTGCTTTAGTTGCAATTAAAGGACTAAAAGACGGACTTCGTGGTGAAGAACTTGCTGATAAAATCAGGAAAGAAGCACAGTATATGGAACAGCATAGGGAACAGTATAGGGAAAGATATGGAGAAACAAAAGGTCTTACTGAAGATATTAAAGACAGAATCAAAACACCTGATGCAACAGTAAAACCTAGCGACACCGGCGGTGGGGACACCAACCAATATCGGTGGAAAAGATAAGAAAAAGTAAATTGAAGGGGCGAAGGGTTCAATAGAGCCCTTCGCTGTGTGTATTATGAAAAAAATAATATTAATAACAGTACTTTTCTTTTCACTTCCTATTTATTCCGAAGAAACGAGGGAAGTTTCAGAAATAAGGGCCATGCTTAAGCAAAGGACCTTATTTGAAGAAAACGAAATAGAGAACTTTATTGTTTTAATACAAAAAGCAAAAACCAGTTCGCTCCCAGAGAAAATCCTTATTAACAAGATTAAAGAGGGAATTGCCAGAAAAGCCGAATATAAAGTTTTGTATGGTGTGGTTAGTAAAAAGTATGATCTACTCTTGTTGTCAAAAGAAATGCTATCTGAACAGTACGCAAAAATGATACATGTGAAAGATAGCAATTATTCCATTAACATGTTATCAGAACTTATTGAAAAAGGATTGAACAAAGAAGAATATAAATATGCCTGTTCAATTGCATTGCAAAATAAGATGAATATGGAGGAGACACTGAGGATCTGCGAGACAATCTTGCTACTCAAAGAGGAAAAGATTGAATACGCTTTCATAAAAGAAGTCATAGAAACTGTAATGAAGAAAAAACCGGATATGGGATATCTTGAATATATCACAAAAATAATAATAGAAGCAAAAAAAATGAATATAAAACAGGATGAGATAAGGGAAATCGTTATTAATGGTATTAACAAAGGAAGAAATATTAATTCTTTAAGGGAATCTGTCAGAGAAGCAGCAAGTTATGGAGATCTGGAGATTAGACAGGAAAACAAAGAAAAAAAAGGAGAAATTAGCGAAGAACTTAAAAAAAGACAGAATGATGATAAAAGAAAAAGATAATATCGTTTTATCCATTACAATTTTGCTTTTACTCACTGTTGTTAATGCACCGTGCGATATTTCAGGATGGTTAGAAGGTGGTTTTAAGACTACAAATAATGTTTACAGCGATAGCAGGCAGCTTTCCGATACAGGATGCAGCTTAAGCGGTGCTTTAAGTTTAAAGACAAAATTCGCAAAGAATATGCTTTTTAAATTAAATTATAACCTTGATGCTGGTGGGTATTTTACGCAAAATTACGAAAATGAGATATTTAACAGTATTAACGCTTCTTTAAAATACTTCGCTGTGGATAGCTTTGAAATCAACCTGGACGGAAATTTTGACTACTCAATATTACCGAATGCAACAATATACAATAATTATGATATAGGATTTAAGCCGTCCTTAAAATGGTATATATTTGACCATACTACAATAACAGGAAGTTACATTTATGATGATATCAGGTATAGTGAATACAACCTGGATAATAAGGGAAACGGGGGTGCTATAAAAATAGTTCAGGAATTATCGCTTTATACGTGTGTTGAAGGGATGTATAAATACAAGACAATGGATTATTCGGAAAAATATCTGTATGAAAGTGTTTCTGGTGGGATTCCAACATATAAGAGTGTTTTAAGGAGGGATGTTGAAAAAACACTGGAAGTATTACTTTCGCAGGTAATTTCTATAGATGTGAGCATTGATTTGATATATAGAAATATAATCTTTGATTCAAACGATAATTTTCTTGATTTTGGACCTAACCAAACGGAAACGCTAAATACTATAATAGGCGATGAAAGGATAATTACAGACTATAGAAGTTATATAAGTAACTGCGGTGAAATAAAAATGAAAATCACACCGAAAGATTCATTAATCGTATTCTCAATATTCTATACTCAGAAAAAATACAGCGGTAGGCTTGCTAAGGATGAAACTGATAAGATAAAACAGCCTGACGAAAAAAGACACGATAATCAAATGGTTATATCCGGCACGTGGACATTTCCCGTATCAGAAGAAGTATCATTAAAACTCGCTTGTATATATGATACATGTGATTCAAACGATCTGCTATACAAGTATAATAAATTTACTCTCGGAGCTTTCCTTTCCACAGGATTTTAATCAGGGTTTACAAACATAGTTCTTTTTTAATTTTTGTATACTATTATGGTTCCAAAGTACTTTAATAATACGATCTATCTTCTCCTTACTAGAATTTTAGTATTATTTTCTTGCAATTTTCAATAAATTCTATATAATAAAAATAGATCCTGAAAAAAAATAAGGAGAAAAACCTTATACTTTTGGAGCATAAGTTCATTATTAGGGAATGGAAATCTTGGAGGTGAAATATGTTAGAAAAACAGGTGTATTTCTTCAATAAAGGACAGAAAATTTTTGGGATTTTACATTTACCCGAAAAGAAAAAAAAGTCCCCATGTATAGTCCTTTGCCATGGATTCACTGGACATAAAGCAGAAGTACATTTCTTATTTACAAAATGTG
>Ga0123519_10012432_pt1 | contig 12390 bp, 10 predicted proteins | sample YelNatPaOPRAMG02_FD_87396 | JGI IMG/M metagenome (GOLD analysis project Ga0123519, IMG submission 87396) | Hot spring microbial communities from Yellowstone National Park - Yellowstone National Park OP-RAMG-02 (version 2) | ecosystem: Environmental > Aquatic > Thermal springs > Hot (42-90C) ... | reverse complement strand
CGAGCGATGTTGGAAGCTCCTCTGAGCTCATAGAAAATGGCGAGAACGGTTTCTTGACAAGACCTGGAAGCGTAAAGGAACTTTCTGAATGCATCATTTTGCTCGCCAAAAAGCCAGAGCTGGCAGCAAGGTTGGGGAGGGAAGCAAGAAGGACGATCGAGTCAGGCTACTCGCTCGATGACACAGTTAGAATGCTCTGCTCGCTCTACGAAAGCCTCGCAGGATAGTTATGAGCCATCAGGCGAAAAGGGCAAAGAGGTAGAGCGTGATGTTTCCTACACCGTGCATAATTATGGGCATAAGCAAGCTGTGGGTCTTGTAGAAAGCGAAGCTGAACAGAATGCCAGCTAGGTAGGCGAACAGTATCTCCAACGGGACTCCCCAGCCAAGGTGCATTAAGCCAAACTGAACTGAGACGATCAGGATCGATTGTGCAACAGGTACTACGTCCGAAACGAAGTTGAGCAGTAATCCCCTGAACATTATCTCCTCGGTTGTCGCTACGAAAACCAACATGACGACGAAAAGGTATGCTATAGTTTCCAGCAACCTCTCCTGGGTTCCTATCGGGACGGGCACAAGTATCTGGTACTCGATGAAGCCAAGCAAGAAACCCAATGCCACCGCTGCAGGCACTTGGATGAGAGGCGAGAACCTGCCCCTCGTAAGGCCTGCCTGCTCTGGCTGGACTCCTCTGAAACGCATGTAGAAAGCCAAGGACAGGAAGATAAGGGTGTAAAGAACCGGCTGCGAGAAAGCTACGGTCAGGAAGGCAGGCTGGATGGGGATGAAGACGATCCTTGAGACGAAGACGATGCCGTAGGCCTCAAGGCACCTCGATAGGCCTTGCACAAAGACTGCCAGAATGGGCAGGACGATCATCATTGAAAAAGCGAACAATAGACCATAAAGCATCGATTCGCTGTTTATTAGGACCTCTTCGAGGAGCAAAACGAGGCTAAGACCAAGCAGGACGATGCCCTGCCTTGTCAAAGAACCAACGAGAAATGCTCCTGCATGCGTGATAAGGAGCAAAGCCAGTGCTGAGCATACAAGAAGGTTGTATGAGTACCCGAATACGTGCATGCTCAGGTAATAGAAGGCCAGGAAGAAGGCCGATGAAAGGACCGAGCCCAAGGCGACGAAGGTTCCAACCCTCTCTTCATCGGCCATCAAAGTTTCTCCTCGCCCCTGAGAGGAGGAGAGAATATTAGGCCTTCTACCAGAAAACCCTCTGGACGCAATAGTAGAGCGTTATGGCGAGGAATGTGAGGCATAGGATGGTCAGCAGCGCTGCCTCAGACATCAAATTTTGGCTTGCCAGCTCTATCCTTTTCGAAACTCGACCATATGAAGAGCGCGCAAGCTCCGCGAAGCAGAGGACGATGCTGGCAACTAGAGGTAGGATAATCTGGTTAATGGTGAGGGCATGCTTGAAGGGCTCCTCGGAAGCCATTATAGTGGTAGATGAGATGGTAGTGGTTACAGAGCCGAGCATCGTGCTGTACATGGCGCTGATCGTGGTGCCCATCGTAATAGAAAGCCCTGCAGGCACCGAGCTGCTACGGACGGTTGCGAAAACTAGGCAAACAAGTAATGCAACCGCGTAGGTTACGACCAGCTTCTTCAATCAAAGGCACTTGTCTAATAAAGTGCCTTACATGCCTCTTAAACTTTCCACTCAACCTTCATAGAACGTCCCCAAGCTGGCTCAATGCAAGGATTTTAGTTTCATTTTTACAACGGAAGGCCGCAAACTTAAAAATTCTGAAAGTGTTCCGCGAACGGCAAGATCGGGCATGGTCTCCGGGGACAAGCAGGCGCCGAGGGCATTTTTGGCCCTACAATCTATGTTTGCCCTTTCGGAGGCGGTCATAATGCTGGCGCAGTACGTAACCTACCTTCCGCCTGCGCTACTGACGCCCTTCGCTGTAGCGAGCACGCTTCTTTTACCTGGATTTGCTTTGGTTTGGGCAATAGAGGGGGCCTCTATCTGGAAGATGAGAAAAATCAGGATACTCGTTTGGAGCATCCTTTTGAGCTTTGGACTTAATCTTCCAATACTCCTCATCCTAAACCTTACAGTAGGAATATTCGTGTGGCAGGTGCTCCTCATAGAGCAGGCATGCGTTCTGTGCTTTTCCGCTATCGGCTACAAAAGGGAGAAGGGGGCGCTAAAGGAGCTGGGGGAAGCAACAATGCCCCTATGCCCGAACTGCGGGGAGCCAGTGCGATCAACGGACGAGTTCTGCACAAACTGCGGCTCAAGCCTAAGAGGCAAGAGCTCTGAAGAAAGGATTCCAAATGGATCTACCTGAGGTGCGGAAACTCCCCAACATAGTTCTCGATAAAAAGAAGCGTGCTCGCCACGCATGCTGCAAATAAGCATGCGAGGATAAGCTTTCCAAACCTGGGGTGTATGTTCTCTGCCATTGCAAGGGGCTTGGAAGCGAGGAGGATCAGGACCTGCGCCAAAGGAAGCCAAGCCCTGTACGCCGAGGCATAACCCCCCACGACGCACTTCATGTCCATGAGCATATTCGTTGCTAGGAAAAGTGAAGTAACGAGGGCAGCGGAGAAGATGACCGCCTTTGCGGGATCGAAGGAGCGCTTGCTCCTTACCTGGAAGGCGAGGTCGACGGCGCAGATCGCAGCCAAGCTGGCAACGATAAATGTGCTTGCATGCTCAGCAACGAACTGTGCCCTGCTCTTCGGGACAACGATGTACTGGCCTGCCACATGCGAGGGAGCTGCGACGGTTGTAGAGACAAGGAGCTCTCGGAAGCTCCTCAGATAATCCATGACGAAAAGCGAGTAGTAGCTCTGAGTGAGCCAGAAGGCGAAGACGATCGCGCTTGCCGCAGCTATGACGTTGAGCTGTCGATTTCTAAATCCTTTCAATATTGAAGCAAGGATCGCCGTTGGAAAGAAGAGCGCAAAAGGAAGGCCATGCGTTGCACCCAACATGTACAGCATCACCATAGAGAGAATGAGGTATCTCCTCTCAGGCCTCCTAACGAATCCCATCATGCCGAGCCACAAGCCAGCATAGAATAAGAGGGAAAGGCCCTCGGATACTGCATAGGACTGCCTCAGAACAGTTATGTCGGTTATGGCGAAAAGGAGCGCTGCTCTTGTTCCGGCCCTCCTGCTTCCCCACAGGAAGTCGGCCGCGTAGTATATTGCGAAAACTGCCAGAGAGTTCAGGAAGGCGGGGAGGAACCTGATGTATGTTACAGGATCTATATGTGTAACTTTGTAGAAGTAAAGCACGAATAGATGGTAGTATGGGAAGTAGCCGGACGTATCAACACTGTTTGGGTTCAGGCGCACGATGTTGAGGTAAAGATATGGATCCCAGAATGGGATCCCACCAACTATGAGGGTAGGCATCAACCTCAGGACGATTGCGACAACGAATGCGATGGCCAAGGACTGGGCTGTCCTGTCCTCCATTACTAAAGACATCAGCTTGCCTCCTCGAGAATCCTTACCGAGAGCTCAGTTCTACCATTGACCGTGCTTGCCCCTTCAACGGCGACTGGACACCTAAAGAATTGGCTCACGAGGCATGCAAGGGCCGAGCACATGGGGCAAAGGAGTTGGCTGCAAACACGAGGATACTTGCTGCAGAGCTCCTGGCAGGAAAAGTGTGAAAGCAAGCCTTCGACTGTGACCTTGACCATAGCGCCGTCCTGCAAAACATCGAGCGTTGATAGAGCCCCCATGTCTGTCAAGATATCCTCAACGCGCTGAAACATCTGCTGCAAATTCTGGTGCTTCTCCTCCGCTATTTGCGAAGCTATCCTGACCGCCAGGTCGTTGCCCAAAGGAGCCAGGCGGAGGACCTCTCCTCCTTCGGCATTGAGGACCGCAATTGAACCACCATCTGTGCTATCCGCAAGTAAGGCGCTCTCCAGTATTCCCCCCTTGCCAGCACCTACTAACAACATCTGCTCGAAGCCGGAATTCGAAGGCAAGATCAGGCTTTTTCCCTTGGCGTCCAGGCTGTCAAGTATTGTACTCATGTTCTTTAGGAAAGGTAAAGTGCTCACTCTCATGATGGTTTCATCGAAGTACCTAGGTCCTCTGACGAAAAATAGGATGGTGCCTACGACCAATAGCAGGACGCCCACGGTTGAAACATCATACAGCTTCCAAAGGGCTCCCGCCACCGTAAGGCAAGAGCCCAAAGAGGCAAGGAGCGCTACCTCGATGAACTGGCGAATCGTACCCAATGGTGACTGACTTCCCTGGGGGTATATGGAACCCTCGCCCTCCATCTTATTGACTTTTTTGCTCAAGGCTTCTTATAAGGAGGGCAATCGAACCCAAGATTCAAGATTTCTTGGGGTTCTGGTCAAACACAAGCGATATGAGCCGAATTCAGCATCCGCTAACTTTGGCCCCAGGATGAAGGTCTGCATCGTCTCAATGACTGGACTTTATCCAGTGGAGATAGGGGGGCCTGCGAGCGTTTCGTATTACCTCTCAAGGGAACTGGGAAGTTTGGGCGATGAAGTGGTGCTGCTCACTAGAGCTAGGACTGAGGAGCAGCTAAATCATCTTAAGAATGCAGAGGAGATAAGGAAGCTAAAAAACGTGCAGGTTCAAGCGTTCAGAATCGATTACAGCTTTACAAGCTTGCTAAACCTTCCGTTGATGGCATACAAGATCCGAGAAACGATGAAGAGATTCGAGGAGCAGGAGCATGACATTGTGCACTATAACTCTCCTCCAGTAGATGCTGCAATACTCCTTCCCATCCGGGCAAAGAAGAAGCACGAAAAACAGACGCTCGCAATCCATGGAGGATTGTTCTATGAAAGTAAAAACTTAATTGGAAGAAACATAATCAAGAGAGAGAAAAGCCTTTTCGAAAGGGTAGTCGTTCTTAATGGGTTCTCAATGAGCATAGCGCTCAAGGCTGGGATCGAAAAAGATCGAATTGTAACGATTCCAAATGGAGTTGACTTGGAGGCATTAGAGAGAGCGGAGGCACTCGATCTGGCCGGAGATCCAAAGATTCTCTTTACTGGGCGCCTAACAAAAGTTAAGGGGGTGGAGGTGCTGATAGAGGCTTTCAAGCAGGTAGTGGAAGAACACAGAAATGCAAGACTTTACATAGTGGGCGATGGACCGCTTAAGCATCAGCTAGAGAACTATGCAAAGAGCTTGGGTGTAGATGAAAAAACATCCTTCCTGGGATTCTTGCCAAATACGAATGAAGTTTACAGTTATTACAAATCAGCAGACCTTCTTGTCCTTCCATCACTGATTGAGAACTTCAGCATAACCCTCTTGGAAGCGATGGGTTCACGTTTACCCGTAATCGCATCCGATGTTGAAGGAAACAAAGAGATCGTGCAGGATGGTGAAAATGGGACTCTTTTCGAATGTGGCAATCCAATTGATCTGGCGGAGAAGATGCTGGTCCTGCTGTCCAATCCAGCATTTAGAAAGGCGATGGCTGATAGAGCGTACGAAGATGTCAAGGAGAGGTTCACTTGGAGCCGAATAGCACATTCGTACAGGAAGATGTTCAAAACTATACTAGATGAGAATCGAAATTGAACGTGCTCCTTATCGTACCATACAATGTCTTTGAGGCAAAGCATGGAAATGCTATCAGGGTAAGAGCTCTGATGGACACGCTTCTAAAGAACGGAAACAGGATCAGCCTTCTAATGTACGACTTGCCGGGGATGAAGAACATACGCGAGGTCGAAAATGTCAAGGTATACTTCAGGCCGGTCAAGTTCAGGGTAATTGCAATAGCAGCCCTCATGCGGCTAATCTTCAGAGCATCAACATACGATTTGCTGTGCGCCAAGATGGAGCCGTTTGGCGGCTTTGAGGAGCTTGTAAAGGAAATAATCCAAAAGGACGAGATCGATGTTATACAGTGTGAGAATGTCTGGACAGTTCCTCCACTGATGTCGGTGATTTCCGATGGCAAATTGCCAATCGTAGTCACGGCCCACGATGTCCTGATTGACAGGTTTGAACAGCTGTATGAGTACCAGGGAGTGCCCAGATTAGTGTCCAGAAGGCTCCTGAGGTCGATAAAGGAGATCGAGACTAGAGCTCTACAGGCGTGCGAAACTTGCGTATGTGTTTCTGAAGAGGATAGGAGACGACTGATCGAGATTGGTGCTGATCCGACGAGAATAACGGTCATACCGAATGGAGTTGACACCTCTAAGATACGGCCAGTAGGAAAGGACAAAAAGCTAGCCAAGGAGCTCAAGCTAGAAGACGAGGACATAGTACTCTTCTTCCCGGGAAGTGAGATGTTCCAAAACAAGAGGGCTGCAGATGACATACTGAAGAGAATCTTGCCAAAACTTGATAGGAGGTATAAGGTGGTGTTCGCTGGCACAATTTGCAGTTATCTGGCAAAGCAAAACCTTCCAGAATGCGTAATTTTAGCTGGGTATGTTGAGGATCTAACTTCAATATATGCTCTGGTGGACATAGTAGTGCTTCCTATCACGATTGGCAGCGGTACGAAGCTGAAGACTGTTGAGGCCATGGCGGCTGGAAAACCCATCATAACGACACAGAATGGAGCCATTGGTATCGATCTCGATGAAGATTCCAATTACATAATGATCGAAGATGATCTAGAATCGTTCCCTTGTCGGATAATCGAGCTTTCCCAAAACGAAGGTCTTCGAAATAGGATGGGAAGAGAAGCAAGGGAGAAAGCTCTAGAATATGATTGGGACATTCTAATGAAACGATATGTTGAAATTTACGAATATTTAAAAAATATGGCTCCAAGTAAAGGTAAGGCGATTACCGCAGAAAGATATCATTCCAAAGAGATAAAATTTGCCGATTGTAACATAATGACTCCTGTAAAACCTTTGTCCCTTAATTTACTATGCACAAATGATGCATGCCTGAGAATAATAATTGGTGAAGCTGTTTGGACGTAGATTACCCATCAAGGCTGATGAGCGGCTACATCGCTATTCTTGGAGGACAATGGGCCACGTATGCAGTAGCTATGCTGACTACAGCCTATATTACGCGCGTCCTGGGACCGAATGACTATGCAAAGTTTATTCAAATGCAGTTCGTGTATGGTATTTTTAATACGGTGTTCAATCTAGCAATATCTTCAGCTGTAAGTAAGTATGCTGCAGAGCATGCAGCAAAAGGGGAGGTGTCACGCGCCTCAGGTGTGCTGAGGGCTGGGCTTAGGATAACACTCATCATGGGATTTTTGGCATCCATCACGATGCTCCTTTTCTCAAACCAACTTGCAGGCATCATTATAGGAGACATTAGTACAACACAATGCATAATTTTGCTTTCAATAGCTACCGGTCTTACTGTAGCAATTTCTCCGCTTACCTCGTATGTTTACGCCCTCCAGAAATTTCGTGAATATTCGCTAATATCGATACTGAGCTTCGCTTTCTGGAGAGCAAGCCTCGTAGTGGCCCTCCTACTAGGAACCGGACTGTATGGGCTCAGCTTCGCCTGGATGGTTGATAGCATAATCTTGTCTTTGGTAATAGCGATACCGATTCTACGAATGGCAGGAAGAGCTGAAACATACCCTGTCACTCAACTATTTTCGTATTCTATGCCTCTCGCCGTCTCAACCTATTTAGGATTTCTGTCACAGTGGATAGACTCGCTTCTGCTTCCATACGTTGGGAGCATGCGCATGCTAAGTATGGTCAACATCGCTGGGACGATGACTAACCTCACACTTGTTCTGATAAACTCAGCTTCAACCGTTCTGTTCACGCACTTTGTGATGGTAGATGCGATTGACGGTAGGGAGGCCTTGCTTGAAGCTGGTCAAAGGATCTCAAGGCTACTCTTCTACTGCTTCGTCCCATTAGGTTTCTTTGTAGGAGCTGTTTCAGACTTACTCGTATTTTTATACGCTGGAAGCGCTTTTTCGCAAGCAGCATCCTTACTGAGGATCCTATCTCCTTTTATGACAACCAGTGCTGTGTTCTTTATCATATGGACAAATGAAGTGACAGCGGTAGGTAAAACGAGGCTCCTACTCCTGAATACGATTGTCACGCTAGCATCATACTCTATTCTTGGAATACTACTTGTTCCATGGCTAGGCGAGGTTGGTTATCTTCTTTCAAAAATCCTATGCAATATAGTCGCGTTTCCATACGCATGGATAAAGACAAAAGCAATAGTACCAGTAAGAGTTGACTTCAGAGCGCTTCTCTTATCCATCCTATTTTCGACAGTAATAATCATACCATCCACTATTATAGAGGCATCAGCTTCAAGCTACCTATTAACATCAGCTTCTTCGATACTGGGATTTGCATGTTACGCCTTAATTATTAATAAAACAGGTCTAATTAGAAAAGAAGAGGCGAAGCTCATCCTAAAAATAATTGCTCGGAGCTTAAGATTCCAAGTTCGAAATAAGAAGTTAAACAATAAGAACTTTTCGAAATCATCAAATTATAATGAAAGCTTGAAGAATGGATCGAAACTGATCAACCAGATAAGTTAAGTGCCAATAGATGGAAAAGTAAGATCTGTAAAAAAATACAAGTGGATAAAAGTTTGATATAATCTTAAACATTGGATGATGTGATAAGGATGTATTCTTTGATGATCGGATTAATGTCTATAAGTAAACAAATGTCGGCTATATAGCTGATATAATATATCTGCTTAAATTACGAGTTGTATATCAAGCAGTTTAGTAATTGGCCAATCAAGAGTTAATGTAAACTAACCATATTTTTAACATTATTGCTTTAACTCAGGTTTTCTTGAGTAATTTTATAATAAGCGTTTAATACAAGTAAGGGTATAATTTAAATCTATAAGAAATCTGACAATTATATTGAGTTGTAAGGGAATTCCCATGGATTCAGCCAAACCGCTAATCTCTGTAATTATCCCAACCTTCAACTCAGAAAGGACGATACGACAGTGCTTAGACTCCATATTACAACAAGATTATAATAGATTCGAGATAATTGCTGTTGATGGTGGATCTATGGACGAAACTATTAAGATTCTAAACGATGCTCGGGTAAAAATTATTCATTCAAAAAGGAACATTACTGGATACAATAGACAACTGGGGGTTGTAAATTCGACTGGTGACATTATCGCTTTTATAGATGCGGATGTAATACTTCCGGATAGGTCATGGCTAAAAAGGATGTTAAATCAACTTATGATATTGATGACCCAAGATAATAATGTTGTAGCCATATCTTCTCTTTGGAGGCACTCGAGAGAAGAGAAAGGGGCAGTGCGTTATGTGGCTCTCTATCTCAAATTTATTTTAAGAAGAAATGGAATTTTAAGAGATGAAGACTTTCTAAGAACATCAAATTGGGGAACTGGCATGACACTAATATTAAAAAGGGCAATCAATGATGTTGGAGGCTTCAACTGCAATATCCATTATTATGATGATTCAGAAATTTCCAGTAGAATGGTTTCTAATGGTAATATTTTTATTTTATCTACTAATAACTATAATTCAGTTATACATTTGCAAGTAGACAACTTTACAGATTACCTAAGGAAATTTTATTTGATTTCTGTTTTAGGAGCAAGACAGTTTGGAGGAGAATTAAAACTTGCAAGAGAAATTGCATCTATACCCTGGTCTGTCCTCTGCATGGTTAAAGAGATATCAAGAAATAGGGACCATATATGGATGATTCATCCAGTATTACAAGTAGCACGCTCGTTCATTCGTTCATTAGTTTTGATGAGATATACTACTTGTGAATTACCTTCTCGTTAATACAAGAGGAACTCGAAGTGAATATAAAAGTTAAAGAGGGAAGATATAAGAAATGTCTCAGCTACTAAATAAAAATTTATCTAAAGTTAATACGAATTATAAAAAAGAATCAGAATCCATGAATAAATACTCTACCTTTCCATTAGTTTCGGTCATAATTCTAACTTGCAACAATAAACGATTTGTAATTAAATGTTTACAGTCACTTATAAAAGTAGATTACCAAAATATGGAAATTATAGTTGTAGACAATGCTAGCACAAATGGAACGGCGGCTCTCATATCGCATCAGTTTCCTAATATTAAAATAATTCGTAGCAACAGAAACGTTGGGGCTGCCGGAGGATTTAACCTTGGGATCAAACATGCTAAAGGTACCTATTTAATACTACTAAACGATGATACAATTGTCGAATCTAATTTTATCTACAGGCTTGTAGAGGCGATGGAGTCTGAGCCAAGGGCAGCTTTAGGAAGCTGCAAGATCTACATGATAAGAGGAAAGATCATCCAATATGCAGGAGGCTATATTAATAAGAGGGGATATCCCATCATGCGAGGATGTGGAGAGGAGGATAAGGATCAGTATAATAGAATTGAAGAAGTTGATTGGGCATCAAGTGCATGCATGATTATTAGAAAAAAATGTATTGAAGAGATTGGATTATTTGACAATTCTTATTATATTTATTACGATGACACGGATCTATCGCTAAGAGCAAAGGAAGTAGGTTATAAAGTAATATATATACCAATGGCGATAATAAGACATTATGGATCAGCAACATCTCATAAATACCGGAGATTCCGGGTTTTTTCTATCAGAAATCGCTTTCGATTTCTACTAAAGCACTTTGGTAGCATGTATACTGCCAAAGCAATTGCTTGGGATTTTATTCACGTTACTCCTCAAAAAGTACCATATCTACTCGTAGCTATTATATGGAATTATCCATTATTATTAGAAGCAATGCTAAGATCATCTTATCGAAGGATTAGATTAATACTATCAACATTATTTATAAGATGTGTTCGATATTTATTATACTATTGGCGCGTAGCTATTAAAACTTTTCTAAAAATTTTAGTTGGTAAAAATTGTTTTTTTAGATTACTTAATCACAATGTAAAAATTAATCTTCTTTTTTATCCCTTTTTCATAGTAAGGGTATCGAATAATATTGTACAAACAAAAATAAGAGGCAATACAATACTCCAGCCTATAGATAACTTATTCTTGAATGAGGAGATTAATTTTTCCGAAGTTTATGATCATTTTTACAAAATCAACGAAGATGATATAATAATAGATATTGGTGCCCATGTTGGATTTTTTGCTCTAAGGGCTGCAAGAAAAGCTAGAAAAGGTTTTATTCTAGCAATAGAACCTCATCCATTCAATTATCAATTATTAACAAAAAATATAAAGGCTAATAATATTTCAAATATTAGAGCGTTAAGACTTGCCCTTTGGAGTAGCGATGGTGTGATGAAGTTATATTTAGCAGGTTCGAGTAGTCATTCACTAAAATCTTTCCAAAAAAACATAAAAAACTATATAGAAGTTCAAACAAAGACATTAGATACAGTTATCAAAGAATTTGGAATACAAAGAGTAAATTTAATTAAAATAGATGTTGAAGGAGCAGAACTGGAAGTACTTCGTGGAGCACAAAGAACTCTTATGGAAAACGATTCATTTCTTTCAATAGCCGCATATCATACCAAAACATAGGTTAAAATAATTTCCGAATATCTTCGGAAGAAAGGGTTCCGAACATTTGTCTATGAATCAGGCTATCTCTATGGATTTAAGGAAAAAGGGAATATTAGTACAATTCTACGAAATGATCTAAAGATGAAAACTTCAGACAATTCCTCATAGCTATATATTCTTTCAAGAAAAACATGATGGCGGAGAAGTTCTGCTCCGAGGAAAAAGATTTTTATCGCTGAAGATTGCTACAAGATGATACAAGCTTATCTTCATTATTTGTCATAACTAATGAAGATAGGCCAAACTTAACTTGAAGGAATGAAAAGCGTTTAGCTCCTTTCCTCCAGCTCTATGGTGTTGGCTAGGCTTGGCACTGTTATGGCCTGCGATAAGGTCGGTAACTTGAATGAGCCATGCCTTGAGCTGCTACCTTGCTGTCCTTCAAAGGACGGATGGATGACTGCAGCGCGCGAGCCAACAAAAGAAGGAGGTGAATAGTGAAAGATGCAGCACATAGGCATAGATGTCGGAAAGAGGGGTCTTCAGGTTTGCATGAAGGATGACCAAGGCATTATACTCGAAGAACTATCTCTTTCAAACGACAGCTTTGGAGCCAATAAGATCATAGACGCTGTTGGTGGGCTTCCAGCAAGGGCCGTGATAGAGGCTACGGGCAACCACTGGATAAGGCTATATGATGCTCTGACTGAGAACAGCATAGCCACGAAGCTGGCAAATCCGATAAGGACGAGGTTGATAGCTGAAGCAAGGATAAAGAATGATAGGCTCGATGCTAGAATATTGGCAGACCTGCTGAGGGGTGATCTTGTGGCCGAGAGCTACGTTCCCAGCAAGAGGGAGAGGGAGTGGAGAGCTCTGGTGAGGCATAGAGCATCGTTGG
>Ga0123519_10012430_pt1 | contig 12393 bp, 8 predicted proteins | sample YelNatPaOPRAMG02_FD_87396 | JGI IMG/M metagenome (GOLD analysis project Ga0123519, IMG submission 87396) | Hot spring microbial communities from Yellowstone National Park - Yellowstone National Park OP-RAMG-02 (version 2) | ecosystem: Environmental > Aquatic > Thermal springs > Hot (42-90C) ... | reverse complement strand
TAATATCATCACTCCAATCAAAACCATTATTTGTGGATCGTTTGTAATAAACTTCTTGGTGGCCATCTCTAAAATCAGTCCATACCAAATGAACATTATTACCCTCCACGGCAATTGATGGTCTCAAAGATTCATCTTCATTTGTAAGTCTTATATTTTCACTCCAAGTATTACCATTGTCTGTTGAATGTTTATAAAAAATAACTTGCTTTCCATTATAATTACCATCCCATACAATATGAATATTATTACCATAAACTTTGATTTTAGGTACGCAATAATCAGTTGGAGTTAGGAATATTTCGTGGCTCCAGTTTAATCCATTATCTGTAGAAAATTTATAATAAATACCAGATGAATCAGGTAAATTATTATTATATAGATAGACCACAACATAAACATTCGGTCCCCATACTGCAATTGAGGGCGTCACTCCGTATCCTACCCAACTAAATAACAAAATTTCATTTGACCAATTAAGTCCATAATCTGAAGAAGATTTATAAACTATATTAGCATTTACGGTACAAGTCAAATGAATATAGTTGTTACTTGTAGCTACCGATACTCCTCCTAAATATACATTTTGATATAACGGAATTTCGTTTCCCCATTGAGACTTTAGTGGAAGACTTAAAAGTAATAATAATAATGTCGTATAAAAGATGTTTTTCATTTTTTGCCTCATTTTTTTAAAAAAATAATTTTTCAAAAAAAATAAATCAATAACTTTTTTATTAACTTGAGATAACCATCTTAATATTTAAATTGGATAGAGAATGATTTCCGAGTTGAATATTGATTTACTTAAATTTTACAATTAATTAAATTGCAAATGGTTTTTGAAAATTTGAGGAAAGTTTGGGCGCATAGCTCAGTTGGTCCAGAGCGTACGCTTCACACGCGTAAGGTCGTAGGTTCGAATCCTACTGCGCCCACAAAATTTTTTGAAGGTTGAGAGTTGAGGAATAATGAAATTAATCTAATCAGCCCACCAAAAATTATAGGGAGATAAAAAATGAAAAATCTACTCGAAGATTATCCACTCTATCCAGTTCAAAAATTCGAATCATTTCAGGAAATGCTAAAACAATCCAGCAACAAATTTCCAAATAAAATTGCCTTAGAAGATTTGAACAACACGCCAATCAATAGAGTTACTTATCGTGAACTCTTAGAATATGTTATAAAATTTGGAAAGGCTTTGAAAAAACTTGGACTAAAGGAAAGAACCCACATCGCATTAATTGGCGAAAATCGCGTCCAATGGGGAATTTCATATTTAGCTATCACAACTTTTAATTATGTCGTTGTCCCAATTGATAGAAACTTAAAAGAGAATGAGATCCTTACAATTTTACATCAATCAGATGCAAGAGCAGTAATCTTCTCTGAAAGTTACAGAGAAATTTTTCTTGAATATAAGAGAACGATAAAAGGATTGGACTTTTACATTGATATGGATCTTGATACTGAAAGCGAAGGTATTCTATCGATGATGGAATTGATCCGAAAACAAAAATTTGAAGAAGGGAAAGATGAGTTTCCTAAAATCAATCCGAAAGAAATGTCAGCACTTATTTTTACATCTGGAACGATGGGAAGCGCGAAAGGTGTAATGCTCTCTCAATACAATATCTGCTCAAATATAATCGATATGCGTTCAATGGTGGAACTTTATCCTGAAGATCGTTTCTTGTCAGTCCTTCCAATTCATCATACATATGAATGCACCTGTGGTTTCCTTTGTCCTATCTCTGCTGGTTGTTCTGTTCATTATGCAAGGTCATTAAAAACTGTGGTTGAAGATATTCAAAAAGTCAGAGCGACTATATTACTAGGTGTTCCTTTGCTTTATGAAAAAGTTTATAAACGAATCACGAAAGCAATTGAAGAAGATAAACTCAAGTCAATATTGGTTCCAACTCTAAAATCAGCAATATCATTTGTTGAAAATTTTGGAATTGAAGGGTTAAGGAAAAAAGTTTTCAAAGAAATTCACAAAAGATTTGGCGGATCAATTAGAATCTTTATTGTTGGAGGTGCAGCACCAAATCCAGAAGTTGCCCGAGGAATGAGAAGCTTTGGTTTCAATTTCATTCAAGGTTATGGATTGACAGAGACTTCACCAATTTTAGCTTTGAATCGCTTGAGAAAATTTAAAGATGATGCCGCTGGATTGCCATTGCCATCAGTTCAAATCAGAATTGAAAATCCAGATGAAGAAGGACGCGGTGAAGTTGTGGCTAAAGGTCCAAATGTGATGTTAGGTTATTATAAAAATCCTGAAGCAACAGCAGCTGTATTGAAAGATGGTTGGTTTTACACTGGTGACTATGGCTATTTTGACGAGGATGGATTTTTACACATAACTGGTAGAAAGAAAAATGTAATTGTAACCAAAACAGGAAAAAACATTTTCCCGGAAGAAATTGAAGATCATTTAAAGAAAAGTCCATTTATACTTGAGTGTGTTGTTTACGCTGCAAAAGATAATAATGGTGATGAAACAATTGGAGCAATCTTAGTTCCAAACGCTGAGGAATTTATCGAGTACTCACAAAAAACTGGGAAAGAAGTTACTAAAGATTTAATTGAAGAAATTTTGAAGAAAGAAGTTAGAGAATTAAACAAAGAGCTTCCTATTTACAAACAGGTAAGGGTCGTAAGAATTCAAGAACAAGAATTTGAAAAGACCACAACTCAAAAGATTAAGCGTTATTTGATAAAACAAGAGGATAGTGTTCATTGATTTTTTATAAATAGTCGTTCTTTTCAATTTCTAATTAGCCAGACTTTTCTGGCTAATTTTTTTTCGTTTAGTGTTTGCTTAGAAAATTTCTTATTTAACTTCATTTGATTAATCTGATTCTTCAAATCTTTCTATTAACGATTAATTTACTTCGCATCAAGAAAAATTTTTCTTTGTGAGTAACTCAATCATTAATTATTTTGGATTATGATTATTGATCGTTACATAATTAGAAAACTCATAGGACCATTTGCCTTTGGAACATTCACGATTATGTTCGTTTTTCTTCTTCAATTCCTAATGAAAACTGCTGATAACTTAATAGGCAAAGGTCTCAGTGTTGATATAATCATCAAATTAATTGTTTACAATCTTGCCTGGATGCTTGTGCTTGCTATTCCAATGGGGACACTGGGAATGGTTTTAATGGCTTATGGCTCATTAACTCAGGATAATGAATTTACTATTCTTAAGTCCTCTGGAGTTAGCTTAATTAGATTGATGGTTCCAGCTTTTTTAGTTGGTGTTTTACTTTGTGTTTTTCTCATCTGGTTCAATAATGGTGTTTTGCCAGATACTAATTACAAAGCAAAAACTTTGATGTATGATATTAGCAGGACGAAACCCACACTAAAATTAGAAGCAAATGTCTTTTCAAATCAAATTCCAAATTTTTCAATAATGGCAAGAAGAGTAAGTAAGACGACAAATGAAATTTACGATGTTTTAATCTACGACTACACAAATCCATTTCAAATCAACATTATTACAGCAAGAAAGGCAAACATTTACTTTACTCCAGATAATAAAAAAATGCTCTTCGATATGGAAAACGGTGTAATTCATCAACAGGTTGGTGGAACAAACAATTCTTATCGTAGAATTTATTTTCAAAGACATAAAATTGCACTCGATGCATCTCAATTCACATTTGAACAAAGTGGACCTGGATTGCCACGAGGAGACCGTGAACTTAGCGCAGGCGATATGCAAAAAATTGTTGATAGCCTAACTATCCTGAAACAAGAAGTGTTGAAAGATTTTCAGACGAACTTGAAGAGTTTTAATGAAAACTTTTTTGGTGAAACAATGAATAAAACTGAAAGTGCACGCCAAATTATTTCTCAGGGAAATCCATACTATTTCGCGCTTAACTCAGCAAGATCTTTTCTAACAAACATTTTGAATTTTGATGGCAGAGTAGAATATTTTGAATCCGAGATTTACAAATATGAAGTTGAAATTTATAAGAAGTATGCAATTCCATTTGCTTGCATTGTTTTTGTTCTCGTTGGTGCACCACTTGGAGTTTTAACAAGAAAAGGCAGTTTTGGTGTTGCAGCAAGTATAAGTTTGTTTTTCTTTTTGCTTTACTGGATTTGTCTGATTGGTGGAGAGAAATTAGCCGATCGTAGATTATTAAATCCATTTCTGGGAATGTGGATGGCTAATTTTATAATTGGTGCAATGGGAATTTTCCTGACTTATAGAATGAATAAAGAACAAATTATGATTGACTTCTCGTTCTTAAAAAAATATCTACCAAAATCATTCTTCCCACAAACTGAAGAAAATGTTTATCAATGAAAATCAAAATACTCGATAGATATTTAACCAAGCAATTTATTCTCTCAATCTTATTTGGTGTAATGACTTTCGTTTTGATTTTTGTGATTGTTGACCTGATGGAAAATCTTGATGACTTTATCGATCAGCAAGTTCCACAAAAGATTGTACTGGCTTATTATTTCTATTTCTTACCTGAAATCATCAGATTAATTTTACCAGTTTCAATTCTACTTGCATGTTTGTTCACAGTTGGAAAGCTGAACAATTTCAACGAACTGACAGCAATTAAATCAAGTGGAATTAGTCTTTACAGATTTATGCTGCCGTTTGTAATTATTGGTTTTATGATCTCACTATTTGCAATCTATTTTTCTGGCTGGGTTGTTCCTCAATCAAATGCAAAGAAACTTGAAATCGAACAAAAATATATGAAGAAAAATTTGACTTATCTCGGTGCAAATATCTTTTTCCAAGATGGAGAGAATAGATTTGTGAACATTGGTTTTTATGATCAAACTTCTCAACTAATTTCAAGAGCTGGAATTGTATTAATCAATAAAACAGATCCAACAAGACTGGAGAAAAGATTTGATTGTCAAAAACTTCAATGGGATTCAACGACACAAAAATGGATTGGACTTGAAGTAACAGAAAATCATTTTCTCTCTGATTCAACAAATAGAGTTGCTTATTATGATCGCTATGAATTCAACGATTTGCAATTTAGACCTGAAGATATTTTAATCAAGCAGAAAAAAGTAGAAGAAATGACTCTGACTGAAATCAAACAAGTAATCGATGCTCAACGAAGAAGCGGAAACGATACAACAAAACTCGAAATCGATTATCACTCGCTTATTGCTTTTGCATTTGCAAATCTTATTGTCATACTTTTTGGTTTACCATTTTCAGCTGACAAACGAAGTGGAACAGTTGCTTTTCAATTTGGAATGAATTTGTTTTTTACTTTTATCTATCTGGCATTTATGAAAATAAGTCAGTCTTTCGGAAAAAATGGATTGATGAATCCAATTCTAACAGCGTGGTTTGCTAATATTATTTTTGTGGCGTTTGCAATCGTCAATATTGCTAGAGTAAGAAAATAAGACTATTCACCTACTCTCAAACTAACGCTCGAAGTTAATCTCACTCTGATTTTATCATTAGCTCTGAGCAAAACTTTTCGACCATTAGTTGTTGAATAAACAACTCTAACTATTGCTTTTTTCATTCGCTTCAATTTTTCGATTTCATCTTTATTCAGAGTTAGAATTTTCTTCTGCAAGACACTTTGAGTTACTTTCCCTTCATTATCAATTATAGCTGGCGTAATTGAAAATACCGTATCCGAAGCATCACCTGTTCCTTTTTCTCGTGTGAAATAAAGTAATTTATTGTTCAATGAATCAAGCAAATAACCAGTTATTTGAAATCCGATCGGCAAGCCATTATCAATTTCAAGTGTGATGCTTCCACCATTAATTTTATTTAATTGATCTTTATCTTCATCTTTTAGATCAATTTCAATTGTATCAGTTCGTGAAGCATTGTCAATTCTGAAAATCGAATAAGCGACAAATCTCACATCAAATTTAATTGAGTCTGGCAAAGTTATATCAATTGATTTATAATTTGGATTAACGATTATCTTACCACTGTAAGTGACTGAATCTGGAACCTGTGGACTTAAGAACTCATTTATTGCAACATCATCAATGTTGAATTCTATGGAAGGTCTATCGAGTGAAATAATCGTATCAAGAATTGATTGATTTTTTATCTTCAAGTATTTCTTTTGTGATGAATTCTTGAAAGTTCCAACAACCTGAAAATCTTTTAATTGTACTTCAAGGTTTTTAGTCGAAGTATTTGGCGTTAAGACAACCTTTGCTCCATAAACCTGAATTTTTGGAAGGATATCTTTTGCATCCTGATTTATGTCAAGATATTCAGTTTTTGTTTTTAATGAATCTTTGTATGGCTTAACCTTTCCTTTCAGATAATTAAATCCGAGATTATCAATCTTTACTCTCGTTTTAATTGAATCGCCTGAATAACCAGCGTCAATTTTCGCATAACCTTTAATGTGAAATCCATAATTTGAACCGCCAAATGGATTTGGTGTAATTCTGTAATGATAATTTTTTAGATCGATTGTTTTTTGAACTGAACTATTTGGATTTACAACCATAGAAAACTTCAAAGTATCGACAGATGAACCAACGATCTTTGTAAATCCTGGAATTGTAATGTAAAGATCAACTTTTTTATTCAGCCTATTTTCAACTTGATAAGTTAATATGCCTTTGTAAAGATGCAATTCTTCAAGATAAACTGAATCATCTGAGACGAACGATTCAAAAATTAAAGTATCCACATTTTGTGGGCGGATTGAAAATTCTTCATCAAACTTAATATTATCGCCAAAGATTTCGTCAAGCGATTTCGTCTTCATTTCTGTTGAATCAAACTTTAAAACAAGATTTTGAGTCGAATCAATAAAAATTCCTTTCTCGCCTTTAATCCTATCAATTACAACCTCAGTTTTATTTAGAACTGGAATAGAGTAAGAGACATCCCATACAGGCATAACGGGAGATTTAATTTTTTCAATGCAACCAGAAATAAAAGCAATCAATAAGATTGGAATTAAAATTTTGATTTTAGAAATCATCGCTGGTTAGTTTAATTTTTATGTTTCCTGAAATTCTTAAGTTGACTTTAGATTTTGCACTAACTTCAGCAACACGCCGTTCAGTCGTTGAAAGTGAAAAACGCTGAATAAGCTTATATGCTCGACTTAGTTTTTCAATCTCGCCCTTGCTCAGATTAATCACAACAGTTTGATAAGCTGGTGAAATTACTTCTCCTTGAGGATTTGTAATCGCACCATTTAGAAATACCATTGTATCGTTTTGTGTAACAGCATCTTTTGTTAAGTAAAACAAAGGATTGAAAAATGAATCCGTTACCAGACCAACTAAATTAACTTCAAATGGAATTTCATTAGTTGAATAAATAATTATTCGGCCTTCTTCTGCTTTTTGCATTTTATCTCTTGCATCTTTACTTATATCAAGATCAAATGTATCTGTCCATTCGTCTTGATTAACTGCAAATCTTGACCAGGCATCAACCTGAAAAGAAAATGAAATTGAATCATTAGCGTAAATTTCACCACTTTCATAATTCGGATTGATTATCACTATACTATTGATATTAATTGAATCAGGAACAGAGGAAAGGAAACGATTAATATTAGTGTTTGTATTGTCAAAATTCAAAACAATTTGACCATTGCTCAAAATTGTTGTATCAAGATTATCTTTATTTCCAAATGTAAGTGAAATTGGAGGTCTTCCATCATTAAAAATACCTCTAACTCTAAATTGACTTAGTTTTATAGGGAAGTTTAAAGTCGTTAATCCAATCATTTTTACTCTAATCGAATCAAAAGTCACTTTTGAAATGAATTCAGAGATATCTGAACTCAAAACATTTTTTAGAGTTTGATCTTTCACACCGAGCGAGAAAGGTTTAAATCTTCCTTTAATTCGATTGAACTTAATATCTTGAACATGAGAATACACCCTCACACTATCACCAAATGTTCCACCCTGCACATAAATTTTCCCTTTCAACCAGAAACCAGGTCTAGATGAACCAAACGGTTGATTACTTGGTTGCTTGTATTGAAAACCACTTAGGTCTCTCTCAAAATGTTGTGTTGTTCCTGCAGGAATTGGTCCACCTATTTTTAATGTATCGATGGTTGAGCCTGTGGTTTTTGTAAATCCAGGAAGAGTTAATTCAAAAAACGCCGGTTTGGAAGTGTAATTATTAAACCTCAACTGAATTAAGCCTGAGGCAAGATCTGCTTCCAAGACACCGACTGAGTCTCTTCGAATAATCATCTGCGCATCAATTGTATCGCCAATCAATACATAAAACATTGTGTCAACATCCATCTCAAAGAAATCAGCATTGAATGCATCAATTGTCGTATCTTTTCTTATCTCATCAGTTGAAAATTTTAAGAGGTATTTTCCTGAATCAACTTTAATTTGAGATTGCCGTTTGACAATCTCCTCCATTTTGTAAGTCCTATCCGATAAACTAAACTCAACAGCACTTTGAAAAGTTGGATTGAAAATGTCCTTTGCTTTTTCAGAGCAAGAAACGAAAAGAAATGGTAAAATTATTACCAATGATAGAAGAAACTTTTTAAGTTTTAGAATCTCCATTTCGTCTCTAAATAAAGATTTAGTTTGGTTGCCGTGTTTTGACTTACAATTGAATCAAAATTTGAAGTTGCAATATTAAAGTCAAATGGACCAGCCATAATACCTAACCCGAAGCCCCAGCGGAATCCCAATTTTCCACCAAGTGAAATTCCAGTTCTTACTGTTGGTATCCAGTTTCCAGGTTTCCAGTCAATTCCAAGTGAAAATCTCGGCTTTGTCGAATTTCCAATTTCATTATTAAAGCCCTGATTATAATCAAAACTTACGAGCATACGACCGGGAAATTTTGATATAAATGGTGCTTGATCAAGTCTATATGATACTCCAAGTCTTAGTGCGGTAGGTAAACTTGTTGTAAAGGAACTCTTCAAATCAGATGTAACCTGTTTGAATTTATCTTTTAAAGAATCTATTTGATCTTTTGAAGAGTAACCTTCGAAAGTAAAATCTCCACTACCTTTAATAATTGCCTGATTTTTGTCCCAAGTAATTGAACCAATATCAGTAACAGCAAGAGAAACTCGCATTTGATTACTTAAGATAGCTGTCAATCCTAAATCAAAACCCATTCCAGTTCCAGCAGGTTCCGGGAATAACGAAAATGAAAAATTATCAACTGAAACTATACTGTCTTTCCCATAATTTTTTGCAAATGAAGGAGAAAGAGCATGATAAATTTCATAATCCCATTTTCCCCGAATCACATTATCATTTTCAAGTTTGAAATAAGAATTGTTCTTCGCAGTACTTAAGTAGTAATAACCTCTGACAAATTTTACTGCCAAGCCTCCGTATAGGCTTTGAATAAATTTATCATCAAAATCAACAATCTTTCTCCCATAGCTGAAAGACATTTCTCTGGTATAACTTAATTTAATATCCATATCGCTAAAAGAATACAACTTCATCGGATAAAGACCTGAAAAAACCAGATCTGTGAAAACTTTTGAAAGACGAATGTTGCTTCCAATTCTATCAACAAATGCAAAACCAAATCCACCAACTTTTTCTGAAACATTAAAGGCAAAAGATAAAAAGTGGATTTGTGTATTGAATATTAAATCGCTCTCACCAAGGAGTTGATTTAATTCATCTTTATCAGATTGAGTTAAATATCGCCCTACGGTTTTGCCATTTGCATCTGTCACACCACCGAAAAAGTAATTATATTTTTCTACAGAAAGTGGGGTAGTTAAACTTAATGAAAGTGGTGGTAGCGGTAAAAGCGTTTTCATTGAAAATCTTGTAAAATCCTGAAGTGCAAGATTTGCTGGATTAACTCCAATTGCATCAACTCCGAGTGCATTCGAAGCATAAGTGAAGGCGAGTCCTGCACTTTTTGCATCAGTGTAACCAAATGAGCCTGAGGACTGTGCAAAAATTGAATTAAATGCAAACAATAATGAGATGGATAGAAGTATTTTTTTCATTTTAAACTCACCCTTTATTCTTTCACTCTGTAGTTAATTCTGCCTGTTAATTTAAGAGTTACATAATCATCCGCTTTTAAAATTACGGATTGATTTTGTGCAGATGAAATCTTAAATCTCATAACTATATAAGCAGCATTCTTAAATTTTTCAAAATCTGTCTTGCTCAAAGTCATATTTATAGTTGATTTGGTTGGAGTAGAAACTTCTCCATTCGCATTAACACTTGCACTCTGCAAATTAATCACAGTATCACCAGCTGCGCCAGTTCCATTCTGTCTTGTGAAGTAAAATAGTTTGGATTTATTTTGATCCAGAAAATATCCAACAAGCTGTAAATCAAATGGTAAAGCATTTAAGAACTCAACATTTAGATTAGCATCATTACCCTGACTAAGTTTGTCTTTTGTGTCCTGACTCCAATCAAGTTCCATTGTATCTGTCACGACTGCATTTTCAACTTTCATTTGAGAATAAGCGGCAAATTCTGCTTTGAAAGACACCTTATCAGCAACATTAACCGTCCCTTGATTGTATTGAGGATTCATTATAAGCTTAGCCTTCACCTCAATTGAATCTGGAGTTGCTTTGATAAATTGATTTATATTGGTATTAGTCGTTGAAAATACTTCAGTTTGAGTTTGTCCTGCAGGAATTAAAATATCCTTGCTGTTATTCCCATTAAATTGTAAATAAACTGGTGGTGAACCATTTTTATATCTACCAACAATCTGAAGGTCTTTCAATAAAACATCATATCCTCTGAATGTTGTTGATGTCGTTAGAGTCAAAAATGCCTGATTAAAAGTTACAGCATTAATAAAGTCTTTCAAATCACCGCTTAATGCATTGGCTAATTTTTGTGCTCTTGATCCCAGATCAAATGGTTTCACTTTACCTGAAAAGCTTCTGAACTTTAGATCTTTAAGTTGAAAATTTATCTCAACACTCTGTCCAATTCCAATCACTGAAGAACTAATGCTAACCTTTATCCAAACACCAGGTCTTGTTGAGCCAAATGGCTGGTTTGGTGGTTGTTTATACTTGTAATTTGAAATTGTATTAGTCACATCTACTGTTTGATTTGCTGCAAGATTAGCTGAGATCTTAAATGTATCAATTGTTCCACCGACTGTTCTTGTAAAGCCCGGAAAAACAAAGTTTACAGACACTGGAAATGCATTATTATTTTTCATTCTGTATTTCACTTGACCGTCCATTATCTCTGCACTATCCATTCGAATAGAATCTCTTGCTGCAATCATGTTAAATTCAACTGTGGTTCCAATAACAGGGAAAGAAGTATCGGCTGCCATATCAAAGGCATTGTTAAATAGGAAAGATAGAGAAGTATCTGCTTCAACAGGATCAGTAGAAAATTTTAAGGTTCTTGTCGAAGTGATTTCAATTTGATCTTGCCTCTTCGCAATATCTTCAATTGTAAATTTTTTAGAACCAATTGGTAAGTTTAACTCAACATCCCAGCTTGGCATCACTGGTTCTTTTATCTGGTCAATGCAAGAAATAATCATAAATGGAAGTACTGATATTAAGAACAGAATAAACTTTTTCATAAGAATTACTTCCTTTCCTATCTTAAACAAGGAAATGATTATTTAATTAAGATCATCTTTTTAGTTAAAACAACTTTATCTGTTTCAAGTTTATAAAAATATACGCCAGCTGGCAAATTTGAAGCATCAAATTGATATCTGTAGATCCCTTTGTCTCTTACACCATCAACTAAAGTTGCAACCTTTTTGCCCAATAAATTATAAACACTCAAATTTATATAACTCTTTTGAGGAACAGAATATTCAATTGTCGTTGAAGGATTGAATGGATTTGGATAGTTCTGTTTTAATTCAAATACTTGAGGAACAACATTGGAAACAAGTTCATCAACTCCTAATTCAGACTGAGTGCTTCCGGCAATTTCAGAGAAGTGACGTAATTTACAAATTACTTTATCTGTCTGGTTAATTGTCGAAATATCAAGATTTACAAAACCAACACCAGTCTTATAATAAGTGAATAACCAATGAGTACCTGGAGCAAATCCAAGCTGCTGAATCATCTGATCAAAAGCTTGAGTTCTTGGGATTTCAAGTACCGCTGCTTTATCATTTAAGAAGTAGAAGTCCTGTCCAACAACTCCATCAACTTCGAATGTTGCAAAAAACCAGACTCTTTTACCTTCAACTATCCACGGTATTTGAGGCGGGAACTGAAGAAGAATATTTATCTGAACATTATGATCTAACCCACCATCTTCAATATAAAACTTCGAACCAGCAATTGCGTTGTAATAGTATTGATAAGTATTAAATGGTGGATTGAGTGTTGTTGAAGGAATTATGTATTCCTGTCCTTCAACTACTTTTCCAGTTGCAATTTC
>Ga0123519_10012429_pt1 | contig 12393 bp, 10 predicted proteins | sample YelNatPaOPRAMG02_FD_87396 | JGI IMG/M metagenome (GOLD analysis project Ga0123519, IMG submission 87396) | Hot spring microbial communities from Yellowstone National Park - Yellowstone National Park OP-RAMG-02 (version 2) | ecosystem: Environmental > Aquatic > Thermal springs > Hot (42-90C) ... | reverse complement strand
TGTATATCAACAGGGCTAATATTGTAATCAGAATCTATTAGTCTGTATGCTTTAACACAAAGATTTTCATCAGGATTAGAACCTATACTTAATCCGGAAGCATAAAAGCAGACTTTTTTATCATAACTATCAGTATTAATTTTGATTTCTAATATATCAGAAAATTCAACTGGAATAAAAATTGTTTCAAGGTCATGATAACCGTCTTCACGCTTATTAACAATATTAAGGCCTAAATTAATTTTAGCATTCGGAAAAGAAATCATGTTCGGATAATTAAATTGAAAAAAATATTTTTATAAAGTTATTAACAAATGTTAATAAAACCGTTTAATAAAAAATTAAAATCAAAATTTTTAATAATTAAAACTGCGAAAATAAAATTCATATTTTTAACACACAAAAAATAAAAATATGGCAAAAAATATAGCATTAAATTCCAATACATTATCACAATATAATATAGATTATGGCAAATTACCACCCCAAGCAATTGATTTGGAAGAAGCCGTTTTAGGCGCAATTATGCTTGAAAAGAATGCAATTATTTCAATAATTGATATTCTTAAGCCCGACAGCTTTTATAAAGATGCACATCAAAAAATTTTCAGGGTTATGCTCGATTTAGCAGCAAAAATGCTACCCATTGATATTTTAACCGTTACAGAAGAGCTCAGAAAAAGAAAAGAACTTGACGAAGTTGGTGGTCCATTATTCATAAGCCAACTGACCAACAGAGTAGCTTCGGCAGCAAATATTGAATATCATGCACGAATAATAGCTCAAAAATATATTCAAAGAGAACTGATTAGAATATCATCTGAAATTCAAAATAAAGCCTTTGATGAATCGATGGATGTCGATGATTTACTTGATTTTTCAGAAGGTGAGTTATTTAAAATTGCCGAAGGAAATATAAAACGTCAGGTTGTAAAAATAAACCTCATTATAAAGCAGGCTATTGAACAAATACAAGAAGCCGGTAAACGTGAAGAAGGTCTTAGCGGTATACCATCAGGCTTCACAAAAATTGACCGAATAACCTCAGGATGGCAAAAATCTGATTTAATTATTATTGCTGCCCGACCTTCGATGGGTAAAACTGCTTTTGTTTTAAGCATGATACGTAATATGGCGGTAGATTATTCGATTCCTGTTGCTTTATTTTCATTAGAAATGTCATCTATTCAACTTGTTAACCGATTGATAGTAGCAGAAACCGAAATACCTTCAGAAAAACTCCGTAACGGCAAACTTTCGAAAGATGAATGGCAACAACTCGATTACAAAATAAAACGATTACTTGACGCCCCGGTATATATCGATGATACTCCGGCAATTTCTGTTTTCGAACTTCGCGCAAAATGTCGCCGCTTAAAAATGCAACATAATGTTCAACTCATAATAATCGACTATTTACAATTAATGACAACTAATATTGAACTCCGCGGAAACCGTGAACAAGAAGTAAGCACAATTTCACGTTCACTCAAAGCTATAGCAAAAGAACTTGACGTACCTATCATTGCATTATCACAGCTTAACCGACTTGTAGAATTACGTTCAGGAAATAAAAGACCTCAGTTGTCAGATCTGCGCGAATCGGGAGCTATTGAACAAGATGCCGACCTTGTTTTATTTATTCACAGACCCGAAAAATACGGCTTGCTAGTTGATGAAGAAGGAAATTCAACAATTGGACTGGCCGAAATAATAATAGCAAAACACCGTAATGGCGCTTTAGGTGATGTAATTCTGAAATTCAGAGACCATCTTGCAAAATTCACCGAACCTGATATCGACGAAATTAATCAGCCACCCTCTGATAATGATATTAAAGTAGTTACACTAAAATCAAAAATGAATGATGATATTGATACTGACGATGATTTTAAATTTCATCCTAATAATAATTTTGATAACGAATCGACTCCTTTTTAGTATCAGCTCTTAATAAAGTTTTCAACATATCTATATTATAAAAATTTTTTCTGTTTTAATAACTTATAATATTAAATAAAATATTTATTTTCTATATTTGAACCAAATGCTTAAGCATGAATCCAAATAAAGAAATAGATGCGCTAATTTCACTTCTTGACGATCCTGATAAAGAAGTATATGTAGAAGTTTTTAATAATCTTATCAATAAAGGTACAGAAATTATTCCTGCTTTAGAAAAAGCCTGGGAAATGAGCCCTAATCAGTTTATTCAGGAGCGCCTCGAAAATATTATTCACAAAATTCATTTCGAATCTGTTAAGGCCGAAATTATTAGATGGAACAGATCAAACAGACAGGATATTATTGAAGGTGCATTTTGGATTGCCAAATACCAATTTCCCGAAATATCTTTTACCGAAATAATTAATTTTATCGAAAAAATGGTAAAAGAAATATGGCTTGAAATAAATAAAAATCTTACTGCCTATGAAAAAATAAACGTTATCAATCATATATTTTTTCAGAATTATAAATTTAAAAGTATTATAAATCTTCTCAATCCACATAATTATTATATAAATCGTGTTATTGAAACAAAAAAAGGTAGCCCTGTTGCCTTAGGTATTATATATAGCGGGATAGCTCAACGATTAAATTTGCCTGTATACGGGGTTGATTTACCAAACAGTTTCATTTTAGCCTACTTAAACGACGATTATTCTTTTTTAAACAAAGATAAAAGCCAGGATATACTTTTTTATATTAATCCATCTAATTCAGGCATTGTATTTAGCAAAAGCGAAATATCGGCTTATCTCAAAACAATGAAAATAGATTCGTCCGAAGATTATTTTATGCCGGCTAGCCCTCAAAAAATAATTAAAAGACTTATTGAAGAATTAATTATTATATACGAAAAAAATGATAATGATAAAAAAATTAATGACCTTGAAACAATTTTCGGGTTATTGGATTAGCGTTTTTATTTAACAAACCGGCTTAAAAAATCATCAAGACTTTTTACATCAATTCTTTTAGCTACAATCTTTTTATCTTTGTCGAGCAGATAAATTACAGGCGTACTGTAAATATCATAATTGTTTCTGAAATTTGTCTGATTATAAGGATCCCAGATATTTATCCAATTTAAATTATGCTCATTAATAAAATCAAGCCATTTCTTCTGATCACCTTGAGTATACATAGCAATTGCTTTAACATTTTTTCCCGAATATTTTAAATAAACCTCATATAATTCAGGTATTTCTTTTTGGCAATGTCCACAATCAGGATCCCAAAAGGCTAAAATAATATACTGGGCATTTGTCTGATAAAGATTAATCCAGTTACCATCGCTTGTGGGTGCAATAATATTCTGAGCCTTTTTACCAATAATGTTTGGTTTAATTTTCGAAACCCTATCAGCAAGGTTTTTTAAAAATGTTGTATCAGCCCACGACGCTTGCCCCGATAAGTAATATCTTTCGCCAATACCTGCATATACAGCATCCATGCCCATTATTTCACTTTTTAAAAATAAATTAAAAAGATATGACAGTACATATTGATATACTTCATCATTTTTACTTTTAGCCATATCAATAACTCTAAAAGCTTCGGGCAATAAGGTATCAGGATGTTGTGGTATTGATGTAAAATATTCTTTAAGTTTTGATTCTAAGAATGGCGTTCGTAATAATCCGGGCTCACTAAAATCAGTATTATCAAAATAATGTTGTTTAAAATAACGATATTGAAAAAATGTATCTGTTATTTCGCCTTTTTCATTGCGTGGAATGTCAGGCAAATCGACCGATTTAGTAAGACTTATCATTTTGCCAAATAAATTGTTTCTGTTGTCGGAAATTACTTTATCGATATATTCTTTTACGTTTTTGTCAAGATTCTTTAATTGGTCTTGAATCCTTTTAATATTAACCGAATCGGCTTTATCTTCATAAGTTTTTTTCTCATTTCTAAGTGCCTTGGCCAAAGCCTGTTTTTCATTCAAATATTTTTGATATTCATAAAAAACTTTATTCAAATCAGAATTAATTATTTTTATATTTTTTACATAATCAAAAGTATCATTTTCAACAGTAAACTCCTGATTTTCATCGAGTATAATATCAAAAAAAGTCTTATTTGGTAAATAAACAAAATATAATCCTTTTTTAAGTTTTTCTTTTCCCGAAAATACTCCTATGCCTTTTTCATTCAGTGTAGCAGTATCACTTACATATAACTTCTCGCCAAAATGATAACCTAAATAAATATCCTTATTTTTAAGATTATTGATTTTAATTTTTATCTCATATCCTTTGCCACTTGCATTAAGCAAGTAAGCAAAAAAACAAAAACCTAAAAGTAAAATAATCCTTTTCATATCCAATAAATTTTAATTTAGCAAATTAAGTAGTTTTTTAGCATTATTATCATTGAGATAAAATTTTTTAAGAATTTCTTTTCTTGTTAATATCATATTATTTTCAAATGGCTGTTGAAATAACCTGTTTATATTCATAATGAACTCTTCTGGTGTATCGGCAACTACACAAAGTTCATCAAGCATTGTATTTTCTATCATTTTTTTATTTACCAAACAATGTCTGCCATTAAACAGTGCAGCCAATAATTTTAATTTTATGCCTGTATTTTGAAATGTTGGCAAAACATTTATTTGCGCATTTCTAATTAATTCAGTCAATTCAGAGTCCATTGGATTTTTTATTAAACAAATATTTTCAAACTTCTTTACTAATTTTTCAATCATAACCGGTGGATTTTTCCCGGCTATTTTTACAGGTAAAGTTATTTTTGAAAATACGTTTTTAATTAAAAATATAACGGCATTAATATTTTCAGTAACCGATAAATTTCCATGATATAAAATATAATCACCCTTACCATCTTTAATTATAACCTCATCTGATGGATGAAATGGTCCAATATATTCAACTTTATCAAATTTATTTTTAAAATAATCATAATCGCCTTTTGTAATAGCTAATATTGTCGCATTTTTTAAAACATTTTCATAAAATCGTAATCTTAACGATTCAATTGTAAAAAATAATTTAGGAAACAAATGCCTTTCATATCGGGCAAGGTGATAATAATATTCATGTTCAATATTATGAGCTCTTACAAATAACTGACGATTTTTAAGACTTTCATGATTGATAAAATATGTACAATGTAAACCTTCGAATAAAATAGGAGCATCTATTGAAATAAGATTTTTAATTAGTTCTTCAGAATATCTCGAATTTACTATATACGGCTTTAATGAAATATTAGCCATTATGCTTGTATTACGCTTATAATAAAAAACCTTTGAACAATATTTATTTAATTCATCACTAAATTCACGACCATAATAAAAACAATGTAAATAAATTTCACAATCTAACTTTGATAATATTCTGATTTTATGAAAAATCTCGATTATACCACCATAATTTGGCGGATAAGGAATATTAAACGATATAATATGTAATTTTTTATTATTCAATTTTTCATAAATTTTATGCTAAAAATATTAATTTTAATTAAAATATATTAATTTCGATTTTACTTTTTAGAAAAAATAACATATCTTAATCATCAAATTAAAAATTAAATGAAAGTACTATTTATTGGAGGAACAGGAATAATAAGCTCAGCATGTGCTGAATTAGCTTTAGAATCGGGCATCGAATTGTATCTTTATAATCGGGGAAACCAGAAATCATTATTTAAAAATGCTCATTTAATTACTGGCGATATCCGCGATTATAATCTAAGTTACAAATTACTCGGAGATATGAATTTTGATGTTATTGTGCAATTTGTTGCATATAACCCTGAACATGTAAAACAGGATATAAAGTTATTTTCAGGAAAAACTGCACAGTATATTTTTATCAGCTCAGCTGCTGTTTACGAAAAACCTCCTACACGACTTCCAATTACCGAACTTACCCCGGTTAAAAACCAATTCTGGGAATATGCACGAAACAAAATTGAATGCGAAAAAATATTGCTTAAAGAAGCTTACGAAAATTATTTTCCTGTAACAATAGTGCGACCATCTCACACTTATAATAAAACCAAGTTTCCGGTTATTGGTCATTATACAACTATTAACCGAATAAAACAAAACAAACCCATCGTAATTCATGGCGATGGCACTTCATTATGGACACTTACTCATAGTCGTGATTTTGCAAAAGGTTTGACTGGTTTATTCGGAAATTACAAATCTTTGGGCGAAATATTCCATATAACTTCCGACGAGTGGCTCTCGTGGAATAACATTTATAGCATTATTGCCTCACATCTTAATGTTGAGCTCAAAATAATCCATATTCCCTCTGAAATTATTGCACTATACGATTCAGAGCTTGGAGCAAACCTCCTTGGTGATAAAGCTCATTCAATGATTTTTGATAATTCAAAAATAAAAAGAATTGTTCCGTCTTTTAAGGCCTCCATTCCTTTTGACGAAGGATGTAAAGAAATTATTGAATGGCATAATAATCCGGAAAATCAAATAATTGACTCGGCTCTTGATAAGCTATTCGATAAAATGATTAGAGATATCGAAAAAATCAAGTCTTAATTTTTTATTTTATTTCAAGTTATTAAGAAAAGCAAAATGATTATCATTAAAATCATTTAACGAACCTAAAACTAAATCAGCAATAACAAATCCTTTAAAATTATAAAATTGCGGGTCAGGAATGCATACTGTTTTCATCCTTGCCGATTTGGCTGCTAACAGTCCATTAAAAGAATCTTCAAAAACCAGACAATTAACAGGATTTACATTTAGTTTTTTTGCAGTAGTTATATATACTGCTGGATGTGGTTTATTATATTCCTCATCATGAGCTGTACTTATTATTTTAAAATATTTTCGTATTCCTGTTTTATCAATAACAACATCAATTATTTCAGCAGGTGCTCCAGATGCAAGTGCCATTTTAATACCTCTATTATTAAAAAATTCGAGTATATATTTTGCACCGGGCATCATCTCTCCATCTTCCCTAAATCTTTCTTTAACATATTCAAACAATTCTTTTTTTAGTGCTTTGGGATTAAAATCAGGCCAGGGTTTTAATCTATACCAAAATTCAAAGGCATCGTCAGTTCCAAGTCCTGTAGCTTCCAATATTTTTTCAGGTGTCATTTGAACTCCATACCTCTTTAAAATCTGCTGTTCGCCACTTTTCCAATATTGTTCAGAACGCACCAACAATCCATCCATATCAAAAATAACCGCTTCAACCATATTTATTTCAAATTTTTAAAGCGCAAAATTAATATAAAACCTAATCCTTGATAAAAAATTTTCTGCCTTTAAAAATGATAAATTTTAACCCTTTATTACTTTATTATAAATAAAAAAAAATATTTATTTCTTTTAAAGTTATCAATTTTTTAAAAAAGAAGAAAATTTCATATTTTACATAACTGCTTTATTATTTTTCTTAACAGATTAGGCAATTATAAAATTATAGATAAATTTCTTAAAAAAAATAAAATTATTGTATCAAAAATTAATTAGGCAGATATAGGTTTGTCACTGAAAAAAATAAGTAAAACACTTAAATTTTAGTTGATATTTAATTAATGTAGTAAATTTTAATGAAAAAATTAATCTTTTTGTATAAGAATATTAATAATTAAAATTTCAAACTATGAGTAACATATTAAATGTGAAATTAAATGAATTTATGGCAAAAGTAATTGCCAAAAATCCTGGAGAAACTGAATTTCATCAGGCTGTACAAGAAGTAATGGAATCAATAATGCCTTATGTTGAAGAAAATCCTAAATATAAACAGGCTCGTATTCTGGAAAGAATTGTAGAACCCGAACGTGTCGTTATGTTCAGAGTACCCTGGATTGACGATCAAGGTAATATTCAGGTTAACCGTGGTTTCAGAATCGAAATGAACAGTGCTATTGGTCCTTATAAAGGTGGGCTTCGTTTTCATCCTACTGTAAACTTAGGCATTTTAAAATTTCTTGCTTTTGAACAAGTTTTCAAAAACAGCTTAACAACACTCCCAATGGGTGGCGGTAAAGGTGGCTCTGATTTTGATCCTAAAGGAAAATCAGATAACGAAGTAATGCGCTTCTGCCAAAGCTTTATGACTGAATTATCACGTCATATTGGAGCTGATACTGATGTTCCTGCTGGTGATATTGGTGTAGGTGGCCGTGAAATTGGCTTTATGTTTGGTCAATATAAGAGATTAAGAAATGAATTTACTGGAGTACTTACCGGTAAAGGTATTGAATATGGTGGTAGCCTTATCAGACCTGAAGCCACCGGTTATGGTTTAGTATATTTTGTTTCTGAAATGCTTAAAACAAAAAATAGTAATTTTAAAGGCAAAGTAGTTACCATTTCTGGCTCGGGTAATGTAGCTCAATATGCAGTAGAAAAAGTACTTCAACTTGGAGGTAAACCTGTTACTCTCTCCGACTCAGAAGGATATATTTATGATCCTGATGGAATTGATGCTACAAAACTTGCTTGGGTAATGGAATTAAAAAATATCAAACGTGGACGTATCAAAGAATATGCTGAAAAATATAAAGTTAAATTCTTCCCCGGCAAACGTCCTTGGGAAGTTAAATGCGATATAGCTTTACCTTGCGCTACTCAAAACGAAATTGAAAAAGCCGATGCCGAAATGCTTGTTAAAAATGGCTGTATTGCTGTTGGCGAAGGTGCAAATATGCCTTCAACTCCCGAAGCTGTTGAAGTATTCTTAAATGCACATATTCTTTATGCTCCCGGTAAAGCTGCTAATGCTGGTGGTGTTGCCGTTTCAGGTCTCGAAATGACTCAGAATTCTATGCGTCTCTCATGGTCGCGTGAAGAAGTTGACAAAAAATTAAATGAAATAATGGTCAACATTCATGAAACTTGCGTTAAATATGGTAAAGATGCTACAGGTTTTGTTAACTACGTTAACGGTGCTAATATTGGTGGTTTTGTTAAAGTTGCCGATGCTATGCTTGCTCAGGGTTGTGTATAGTTTTCCCATCTACTATTAAATATTCTTTCAAGTGCCGGATTTACTTTGTCCGGCATTTTTTTTCTACTTACAAATAAAAAATTTTCCCTATATTTATTTATAATACCATTACTTCATGTTTAATATGATTTATTTCTTTACTTAATAGTTTTTTAATCATTAAAGCCCACAATAATCAAATTTTATTTTTGTTATAAAAAATTTAATATATATTTTTACCTTAAAGGTTTTATAATAATTTAACTATAATACATTTTCTTATGAAAACAAAAAATTTTATTCCATTTTTTATTTTTATAATTATTGCATCATTTAATATTTATGCAAATACTTATTATTCAGACCCTTATATTAATAATCAAAACACAGATTCATTGATTATTAATGAACTTAAAAATAAATATGAAATAGAAAAGCTTAACACTCTGCTAAAAGAAAAAGAATTATTAATTAATAGTTATATCAGCAACATAAAAACTTTAAAAACATTATTTTATTTGCAATGGGCATTTACACTCATCATTTTAGTTTTGTTATTAATAATTTATTTTAAAACCATTCGTAACAGAAAATTACAAAATAAAATAAGAGACAATAATAACATGGCTTAGCCCTCTATATACCATACATTAATATAAAAGCTTAAACAGACATATTAATTTTTTTACATTTACAACAAAAACAACCATAAATTCAAAATTTCCGATAGATTTTGATAATGAAATTACAAGCAAAATTTTATTACCAAAAAACATCTGCTTTATCTCAATGCTTTAATCTGATTTTATTATCTATTAAGACAATCTTAACTTTTCTTTAATAAATCATTAATAAAATATTTTTTATTCTTTACAACAGAATGATTAATTTTTTATATTGCCAAAGTTTTACCAAAGCAAAAAATAGTTTATTTTTATGTACTTTATTTTTGATATTGCCTTTTATATCATAATTGCAGTATTATCAATTTCTGTAATTGTACTTTCTTTGATATTACTTAAAAAATCGAAAAAATACAATATTATCAAAGAAGATTATGAAGAATTGAAAAATTGCCTTTCAGAAGATATTATAATATCAAAATTTACGCTCGATTGCTCATCTGATTATATTTTCTGGACAAACAAATACGGCGAGATTATATATTATAATAATAAAATTAATAAAAAATTCGGTTATACTAATGAAATTAAAAATATTTATATAAGCGATATTTTAAAGAGTCATCATTTTGTTCCATGGAAAGAATATTGGGAATACATTAAAGAAAACAAAACAATAAATTTTGAAAGCGGAATAATAAACAAAGATTATAAATTAACTCCTGTACAAGTCACTTCGGTATATTTTATTTTGAAAGGTCTGGAATATAATATTATCATTGCTAAAGAAAACATTCAAAACATACCAAATAAACCTTCAAATCAAATTATTAAAAATCAAGAAATCAATATTCAATCAGACTTCTTTTCAAATATATCTCACGAAATAAGAACGCCAATGAATGCTATTGTTGGCTTTTCCGACCTAATTCTTGATAAAGATCTTTCTGATATTCAAAAAGCTGAAATAATAAACCAGATTAAATTAAACAGCGAAAATCTACTCGGATTTATCGACGATATAATCGATTTATCTCAAATTGAATCTCAAAATATCGATATAAATAATCAATATCACCGAATAAATGATTTATTGCTGAATATTTATTTTACCTATAAAGAAACCAAATCGCTATTTCAAAACAATAATATAGGTTTTTCATTACGTATCGACCCAAAATTAAGTAATTTCGAAATACTTACTGATTCAATCAGATTAAGGCAGGTATTCACTAATCTTATTAAAAATGCTCTTAAAGTTACTTCAAAAGGTTATATTGAATTTGGCTATAAAATCAAAGAAAATAATAATCTCCTGTTTTTTGTTAAAAATTCCGGAACAGCTTTATCAATAAATACATTATTAACAATATTAGAACAAAACAAAATAATATCTGATGATGATATCAATTTTAGCATGGCACTTAGATTATTGATAGCAAAAAATCTAATCAGTCTGATGAATGGTAACATTTGGATTGAATCTGACCAAGTAGCAGGTACAACATTCTTTTTCAACATTCCCTTTGAAAAGATACCATCCAATATCGAAAATAAAAACCTTTCAACTGAAATAATTAATTGGCATAACAAAACAATATTAATTGTTGATGATCTTGATTACAATTTCGAAATAATGCAGGAACAGCTTAAAAATACCAAAGCTAAAATAATATGGGCTAAAAATGGAAAAGAAGCCATTGACATTTGTGTTAACAATAAAAATATTGACCTGATACTAATGGATATCAGAATGCCCGTAATGGACGGTTATGAAGCTACAAAAGAAATTAAAAAATATAACTTTAATATTCCCATCATTGCTCAAACAGCTTTTGCCATTTCTGAAGAACGCGAAAAAAGCATTAAAGCAGGTTGTAACGATTACATTACAAAACCTATAAATTATAGACGCCTTATCGAGGTAATTGATAAATATATCAATAATTAATATTTTTCAATCTTATAGGCAATTATTTTATCCGCTTTATTTTTTATAAAAAACATTTTTATATTAAAATATTTGCTGTAACTTTTCAATATCCTAAAGCGTCATAAAAAAAATATAAGTTGATGACCTCTTCTGAATACAACAAATGTGTTGATAAATATGCCGACAACGTTTACCGTTTTATCCTGAAAAATATCGGAGATTCGGAACTTGCACGCGATATTGTTCAGGAAGCCTTTGAAAAACTATGGATTAAACATTCAGACATTGTCTTCGAAAAATCAAAATCATACCTTTTCACTACTGCCTATCATACTATGATTGATGTAATAAGAAAAAACAAATATAATGCCGATGAAAATGAAATAAACAAAAACGATCTTAAAATCAATAACGAATATTCCGATTTGAAAGATATTCTTGATCGGGCAGTCAATAAACTTCCTGAAACCCAAAAATCAGTTGTATTATTACGCGACTATGAGGGTTATTCTTATGAGGAAATAGTTAAAATTACAGGCCTTTCTGAAGCACAGGTTAAAGTGTACATATACCGTGCAAGATTATTTTTAAAAAATTATATTAAAAATATTGAAGTATTAATTTAAATAAAATTTACTAATGAACATTAATATAAATAATTACGAAATATTTTTCATCGATTATTTTGACGGTAACCTTGACAGTGAGGCTCAGAAAGAATTATTTTTATTTCTCGAACAACATCCCGAATTAAAAAATGAATTTGAAACTTTCGAGCCTACTACTGTTATTCCATATAAAATAACTATGCCCGATAAAAACAAACTTAAAAATATTACTATTAATAAATCAAATTACTCCAACTTTATAATTG
>Ga0123519_10012424_pt1 | contig 12397 bp, 8 predicted proteins | sample YelNatPaOPRAMG02_FD_87396 | JGI IMG/M metagenome (GOLD analysis project Ga0123519, IMG submission 87396) | Hot spring microbial communities from Yellowstone National Park - Yellowstone National Park OP-RAMG-02 (version 2) | ecosystem: Environmental > Aquatic > Thermal springs > Hot (42-90C) ... | reverse complement strand
TCCATCCTTAATGCTCTTGCCTCCCGCCTCGAGCGAAGCGTACCTCGAACCTCAAACGACGTTAAAGGTTAGAGGCAGGAGGTTGGAGGCAAAACCCAAAAACCTCGATTCTCCATGCTCTTGCCTCCCGCCTCGAGCGAAGCGTACCTCAAACCTCAAACGACGTTAAAGGTTAGAGGCGGAAGGTTGGAGGCAAAAGATTAAACCCCAAATGCTTTTGCCTCCCGCCTCGAGCGAAGCGTGCCTTTAACCTCTAACGTTCTTTATTGGTGAGGGACCCAAGGCTCGGATCCTTTCGGTCATCTCTCGTGCCACCTCGGCAAATCGTTGGCCCTGAGACGAGCTCATGTTGTACATCTCTACCCTTGAGGGTTCCAAGCCCACTTCTTCCAGCAGGTTCTTTGTGTAAAGGACCCGCTTCTTGGCCCGAAGATTCCCCTTGAGGAAATGGCATTCCCCTTCGAGGCACCCCGCTAAGTAGACCCCATCTACCCCCGCCTCAAAAGCCTTCAGGATGATCAACGTATCGACCCTTCCCGTACATGGAACCTTCACAATCTTCACGTTGCTCGGATAATGAAGCCTCATCGAACCTGCCAGGTCCGCAGCACTGTAAGCTCAGTGCTCGCAGCAGAAGGCCAGGATTTCGGGTTCAAAGGATGTGGGGACAGGCATCAAATCTTCCTCCGAAAATGGTTTTGCCTCCGGCCTCGAGCGAAGCGTAACTCAAATAAAACCGTAGGAGGTTAAAGGTTGGAGGTTGAAGGCAAAAGATTAAATCCCAAATGCTCTTGCCTCCGGCCTCGAGCGAAAGCGTACCTCAAACCTCAAACATTTCCAACAGGAGGGCCTGGGATTTGGCCTCCAATTGGTCGGTTCGGAAATGCATAAGCTCGATGGCCCGTGCCGGGCATTCGGCCACACAGGTGCCGCACCCTTTGCAGCGAGACACCTCGATCTCCGCCTCTCCCCGGGTATTGATGAATGGAACTTCATAAGGACAAACCCGCACACAAGTCAAGCAGGCTGCGCACTTTTCACCGTTGACAACGGCCACCACACCGCCTACCAGCATCTTGTCCTTCGAGAGAATGGTGCAGGCCCGAGCCACCGCGGCCCTTGCTTGTGCGATGGTCTCCCGGATCAACTTGGGACCGTGAGCGGATCCAGCCAGATAGATCCCATCCGTGGCAAAGTCCGCAGGCCTCAGCTTCATATGGGCCTCGAGAAAGAACCCCTCTGCCGTCCTGGGAACCTTCAGAAGCCGAGCCAACGCCTCATTCTCCCTGGGGACCGTCGCTGCCGAGAGGACCAGAAGATCAGCTTCGACCTCAAGTCGCTCATCGATTCTTCGGTCCGTGAAAAGGACCGAAAGCCTTCCATCCAATCTCACCTCCGGCTTCTCCTCAGGGGTATAGCGGACAAACAAGATGCCTTCTTTGCGAGCCCTTTCATAGTAAGGCTCCATGAGGCCATAGGTCCTCATATCTCGATAGAGCACATCGATACGGACATGGGGGTAAAGGGCTTTGATGGCGAGGCCGTTCTTGATGGCAGTGGCACAGCAGGTTCTGCTACAATAGGGTCTCGCGCTCTCCCTTGACCCGACACACTGGATCATCACGATCCGCTTTGCCCGAGCCAGCTCCTCGGGGTTGAATTTGATCTTTCTTTCGAGCTCGAGCTGGGTGAGGATTCGGGAGTCTTCGCCGTAATGATAGACGTCGGGTTTCCACTCCTCGGCCCCAGTAGCAACGATCGTGACGCCATGATCGATCTTAACAAACTCTTTCGCAGGGCCCACCCTGACTCCTGTGGAAAAATTTCCTTTTGACCCACTGAAGCTCACGACTTCGCTCTGGGTCATCACGTGGATCCGAGGGTGCCCGGTCGTCCGTTCGATGAGCTCGTTAAGATAGGCCTGAACATCCTCTTGCTCGAGGGTGGTGTGAAGGTTCCTGAGGTTTCCTCCGAGCTCGCTTGCTCTTTCGACGAGGTAGGCTTCGTAGCCTTGTTCAGCGAGGCCAAGGCTTGCCACCATTCCGGCAACCCCTCCACCGATCACGAGGCCTTTCGGAACGACCGGCACCGACAACTGGCCGAGGGATCGGATAAGACGGGCGTTAGCGACGGCCATTCGAACCAGGTCTTTGGCCTTTTCCGTAGCCTCGGCTTTCTGTCTCATGTGAACCCACGAGCACTGATCCCGGATGTTGGCCATTTCGAAGAGGAAGGGGTTCAGACCCACCTCCCGAAGGGTCTCCCGAAAAAGGGGTTCATGGGTCCTTGGCGAGCAGGAGGCGACCACGACGCGGTTGAGCCGGTGCTCGATGATCGCCTTTTTCATCTTTTCCTGTGTATCCTGGGAGCAGGTGTAGAGGTTCTCTTCCGCGTAAGCTACGTTTTTCAGGGTTCGGGCGTATTCCTTGACACGGGGAACGTTTACCACGCCCCCAATGTTGATTCCACAGTGGCAGACGAAGACGCCGATCCGTGGCTCTTCGTTCGTCACGTCCCACTCCGGTGGATACTCCTTCCGAACGACCTGGGTCCCCCTGGAAACAGCGATCCTCGAGGTGGCATCCGCAACGGCTCCACTTGCCTGAGATACGGTCTCCGGGATGTCCTTGGGAGCCTCAAAAGCCCCGCACACATAGATCCCCGGTCTGGAGGTGGCCGTGGGCTCGAAGGACGAGGTTTTGCAGAAACCGAACTCGTCGAGGGCCACGCCCATGCGCTTCGCCATGTCGATCGTCCCTCGGGACGGCGTAACGCCCACAGAGAGGACGACGAGATCGAACTCCTCTTCGACGATCTTTCCTTCTTCGTTCACGTAGCTCACGAGCAGGTTTTTCGTCTTCAGTTGTTCCCTCACCTTGGAGACCATGGAAGGGACGAAGCGGATGCCGAGTTCCTGTTTGGCTCTCTCGTAATAGGCATCGAACCCTTTTCCATAGGCTCGGAGGTCCATGTAGAAGATGGTGGGTTTGACGAAGTGAACATGTTCCTTGGCGATGATGGCCTCCTTGGTGGCGTACATGCAGCAGATGGACGAACAATAGGGATTTCCAACGCCCGTATCCCTCGATCCGACACATTGGATAAAGGCGATGCGCTCAGGAATGGTTCCGTCCGAAGGTCGAAGGAGGTGGCCGCGGTGAGGACCGGTGGCGCTGAGAAGCCTTTCGAATTCGAGGCTTGTCACCACGTTCGCGAAGGTTCCATAGCCGAATTCGGGCCGCAGGCGCGCATCAAAAACCTCGTACCCCGGGGCCAGGATGATCGACCCCACAGCGATCTTCTCTTTTTCCAGCCTATCGCCGTAGTTTATGGCCTTGGCCAGACAGACCCTTTCACAAAGGCCGCATCCGATACACTTCTCCCGATCGATGAGAAAAACCTTAGGGACCGCTTGGGGATATCGGAGATAGATGGCGGGTCGCCTGCTCATCTTCTCGTTATAGGTGTCGATTGTGCTGACGGGACAATGTTTGGCGCACTCTCCGCATCCCGTGCAGCGATCGGGATGAATATAGCGGGGCTTTTTAACGACGGTCACCTCAAAGTGACCCGTTTCCCCTTCCACCTGATCGATTTCAGCATGGGCAAGGATGCGAACGTTGAGGTGCCTTCCCGTCTCAACGAGTTTCGGTGACATGATGCACATGGAGCAATCATTGGTAGGAAAGGTCTTGTCGAGCTGGGCCATGACGCCGCCGATAGTCGGAGAGGTGTCGACAAGATAGACAAAGAAACCAGACTCCGCCAAGTCGAGGGAGGCCTGCATCCCGCCGATGCCCCCTCCTATCACCATCACGGCTCCTATTGGCGTGTTCTCCTTCATGACGTCCATTCCTCGTCCCGTTACGTTCAAGCCTTGATGTATTTAGGTGTTCTTCCTTCTTCGGAAAGGTCGAAGCCGATCCTTCCCTCTCCCACCAACGAAACAAGGTGGGAAAGGATCTCCCCCAACTCCAATCTAAGAACCTGACTGATCTCTTTGGCAGACCGAGGCCCGGAACTCAGAAGGCAGACGATCCAGTTCTTCATCAGTTCATTGCGAATCGTCTCCTCCATCACCGCTTCGATCCTTTCCCTCTCGCCCCGCTCTCCGTAAACGTTCTCCTTTTCCAGAAGCTCCGGTCCCTTTCCGATCACCCATCGAAGCTTCTCGCTTTCGAGAGAGGCTCGAATCGCCTCGAGCTTCTCCTTCACCTCCTCATCGAGGTGGATAGGCCCCAATTGGCGCACCTTTTCCACGAAGTGGCGGACGATCTGGGCAAAACGTTCTCCCTCTCCGGCAGAAACCCAGTCAAGGAGGATCCGCTCCGAGCCGATTCCCGCCATCTCAAAAAGCCTCTCTGTGAGGCGAATCTTCTTCTCCGCCTGGAGGTTTCCCGTGAGGTAGTGGCAGTCTCCGGGGTGACAACCCAAGATCATGACCCCATCGAAACCTGCAAGAAAGGCCTTTGGAACGAAAATCGGGTCGACCCTTCCCGAACACATGACCCGGATGACCCGTGTATTGGGAGGATATTGGAAACGGGAGATACCCGCCAGGTCGGCCCCTGCATAGGCGCACCAGTTACAGAGGAAGGAAAGGATCTTCGGTTCGAACGTCATAGGGTTTCGCCCTCATTCCCCCTTCGCGCGAGCTGGGGGTTAAGAGGCAAGAGCCTCGATTTGTGCCTCCAATTGGGTGTCCGAAAAATGTTGGATCGTTACCGCCTTCTGGGGACAACTGGCGCTGCAGATCCCACATCCTTTACAGAGAGCGGCGATCGTCTCCGATTTTTTCCCCTTTTCGGTCTCGACGATGCGGATGGCATTGAAGGGGCAAAGGCTTTCACAGAGGCCGCAGCCGAAGCACCGCTCCGGATCCACTTCGGAGATCGTGGGCAGCACGGTGATAAACCCTTTGGCCAGGGTCGCGGTGGCCCGTGCGACCACCGCATCGGCCTGCGCGAGGGACTCGCGGATGCTCTTCGGGTAGTGGGCAAGACCTGCTACAAAAATACCGTCGGTGGCAAAATCGACGGGCCTGAGCTTGGCGTGGGCCTCAAGAAAGAAGCCGTTGGACCCGACAGGAACCTTCAGCATCTTTGCAAGGGCTTCGTTTTCATGAGGAACGATCGCGCTCGAAAGAACGACCAGATCTGGCCGAATGTCGAGCTCCTCGCCCAGAAGGGCATCTTTGACCTTCAATCGAAACCGATCTTCCGCCAGGGTGAGGTCGGGTTTGGAGTCGAGATCATAGGGAACAAAGAGGATCCCTTCCTTCCTCGCCTGGGTATAGAATCGCTCCAAGAAGCCATAGGTTCGAAGGTCGCGGTAAAGAACCGTCACCTCGACGTGAGGGTTTAAGGCTTTGAGCTTGAGGGCGTTTTTCACGGCCATGGAGCAACAGATCCGGCTGCAGTAGGGCCTTTCGGGAATCCGGGAACCGACGCATTGAATCATGACGACCCGTTGCTTTGCCTTAAGCTCATCCTGACCGTTGGCAAGCTTCTCCTCCAATTCCTGCTGCGTCAGCACGTCGGGGTGCTGGCCGTAAAGATAGTCTTTGGGTTTGCTCTCCCTTCCTCCTGTGGCCACGATCACTACGCCGTGTTCGACCTCCTTCTCCGATCCGTTGACCGAGATCAGACTGCGGAAGTTCCCAACATAGCCTTGGAGACTTTTCAACTCCGCATTGGTCAGAACCTGAAGGTGGGGATTCTCAAGGACCGCGCTCACCGTGCTGCGAAGAAGGGCCTGAACATCGTTACCTTCCAAGGTATGGTAAAGGTGACGGAGATTGCCTCCGAGTTCGGCCTCCTTTTCAACGAGAATGCACTCGAAACCCTGCTCGGCGAGGCCCAAAGCCGCCCTCATCCCAGTGAGCCCGCCTCCAATCACCAATCCTCTCGTTTTCACCTCCGAGACCGGTTCTTTCAGGGGCTTGAGTTGACGGGCCTTGGCCACGGTCATCTGGACAAGCTCTTTCGCTTTTTCAGTGGCCTCCAGGGGTTGATGCATATGGACCCAGGAGCACTGGTCGCGAATGTTGCTCATCTCAAAGAGGTATTTGTTAAGCCCCCCTTCCCGAACCGTCTCCTGAAACAGGGGCTCATGGGTCCTGGGCGAACAGGACGCCACCACGACCCGATTCAACCGATACGTTTCGATCGCCTGTTTGATCTTCTCCTGCGTATCCTGAGAACAGGTGTAAAGGTTCTCCTCGGCGTGGACAACGTCTCGGAGCGTCTTCGCATAGGCCACCACCTCAGGAACGTTCACCACCCCTCCGATGTTGATGCCGCAGTGACAGATGAAGACGCCGATTCGAGGTGGCTCGGTGTTTACGTCGATCTCCGGAGGGAACTCTTTTTTCTTTGTCAGGCTTCCCCGAACCTCCTTGAGAAAGGAGGAGGCTTTGGCTGCTGCTCCGCTGGCCTCGGTGACCGTCTCGGGGATATCCTTGGGGCCCTGAAAGACACCACAGGCGTAAACGCCAGGCCGATTCGTCTCGAGGGGCGAAAATTCTTCGACTCGGCAAAAGCCGTAATCGTTGAGTCTCAGTCCGAGGCGCTGGGCAAGGGCTTGAGCTTCTTTCGAGGGGCTTAGTCCCACGGAGAGGACCACGAGGTCAAATTCCTCTTCCTTCGCCTTCCGATCGGTGTCGACAAAGGTGATCGCGAGGTTTCTTGTCTTGGGTCTCTCCGCAACCCGGGAGACGCGGGAACGAATGAATCGAATCCCGTATTCGCTCTTTGCCCTTTCCACATAGGTGTCGAACTCTTTTCCGTGGGCTCGAATGTCCATGTAAAAGATCGTGGGCTCTACGTTGGCGTGGTGCTCCTTAAGGATGACCGCCTCTTTCACGGCATACATGCAGCAAACAGAACTGCAGTAATCCCGTTCGCGCTCCCTTGATCCCACGCATTGGATGAAGGCGACCCTTTTCGGCTCTTGCTGATCGCTTCGTCGAGTCACATGTCCTCCGGTGGGGCCGGAAGCACTGAGCATTCTCTCAAACTCGAGGCTTGTTACTACATTCGCATAACGACCGTAACCGAGTTCAGGCCCCTGCGAGGGATCGAAGCAATCATATCCGGGAGAGAGGATCACCGATCCCACGGTGAGGGTTTCTGTCATATCGGCCTGCTGATGGTCGATGGCTTCTCGTTTGCAGGCTTCGACACAGAGGTGACACTCCGAGCAGATGCCGCAGCCCAAACACCTCGACGCCTCTTCCTTTGCTTGCTCCTCGCTCAGAGGAATCTCCACCTCGCGAAAGTCTTTGATCCTTTCCTCAACTGGCTGAGTCGGGATGGTCGTTCGAGGAAGGGCTTGGGCCTCTCGTCGGGCGATCTTCTCCAAAACCTCTTCTCTCGTGAGCTCGGCAACCGGTAAGGGCGTAAGCTCCCTGGGTGTGAGAAGCTCAACCCCTCTTAGATAGCGATCGATGGAAAGGGCCGCACGGCGGCCATCGGCGATGGCCTGAATAAGCATGCCCGGCCCTTTGGCTGCATCGCCTCCTGCAAAAACACCTGGACGGGAGGTGGCAAGGGTAAGGGGGTCGACCTCGATCGTACCCCGGGGTGTGATCTTCAGGCCGTGGGATTCGTCAAGGAAGGAGATTTCAGGAGCCTGAGCCACCGCTGCAATGAGATTGTCTGCGGGGATCAAAAACTCGGAGCCCGGGATCGGGATCGGTCTCCTTCGACCCGAGGAATCGGGTTCCCCGAGCTCCATCCTCGTGCATCGGATCGCGGAGACATGGCCGTTTTCGGTGAGGACTTCCAGGGGGGCTGTCAGGAGGTGAAGCTTTACCCCTTCCCTTTCCGCCTCTTCAATTTCCCAAGGATTGGCGGGCATCTCCTCCCTGGAGCGGCGGTAGAGCATCATCACCTCTTCGGCACCGAGACGGAGGGCTGTTCGCGAGGCATCGACAGCCGTATTGCCACCTCCGACCACAACCACCCTCTTGCCGAGCGCGGGCAACTCCGGAGGGGTAAACCCCTCGAGAAGGCCCGTCCGTTCAGCCAGGCTTACTTGTTGCAAAAAGGGAACGCCGTGAAAGACGCCTTGGGCGTCCTCTCCGGGGATACCCAATTTCTGAGGTTCGTGGGCACCGATGGCAACGAAAACCGCGGAAAAGCCGTCATCAAAAAGCTTGTTGATATCTCGAACAGGTGTGTTCAGCCTGAGATCCACTCCCAGGGCGAGGATTTCGTCGATCTCCCTCTGAAGAACGTCCCGGGGCAGACGATAGGCGGGAATCCCGACGCGCATCATGCCACCGGCTGCGGGAAGGGCCTCGAACAGGGTGACGCCATATCCCATGCGGCAAAGATGGTGAGCGCAACTGAGGCCTGCCGGTCCAGAGCCGATGATGGCCACCCTCAGCTTGGAGCCTTCGTCTTTCGGGATCCGTGCTACAGCTTCTTTCGGCAATCCCTTTCCGTGGGCATAGACCCAGTCGGCCACAAAGCGCTTCAAGGCGCAGATGGCGACGGGGCTATCGAACTTGGCCCGGTTGCATTGCTCTTCGCAGGGATGATTGCAGACCCTGCCCACAGTGGCTGGAAAGGGATTGTACTCTTTTACGACCCGCAGGGCTTCCTCGTAGCGGCCGGTCTGAATCAAGGCGATATAACCCTGGGCGCTTGTTTCAGCAGGACAGGCGTGCTTGCAGGGGCTCGTGCCCCGCTTCGTGATGACAAAGGCATTAGGCACGGCCTGCGGGTAGGGGAGGTAGATCGCTTTTCTCTGATCGAGACCCCGGTTGAAGGCGTTAGGGAGAGCCACGGGACAGACGGCCGTACAATCATTACAGCTCGTGCACTTTTTAGGATCCACATAACGGGGTCGCCTGCGGATGAGGGCCCGAAAGTGTCCGGGCTCTCCTTCGAGGGAGAGAAGGTCGGCGTTTGAAAGGATCTCGATATTGAGGTGGCGGCCCGCCTCCACCAGCTTCGGAGAGAGAATGCACATGGAGCAGTCGTTCGTTGGAAAGGTCTTGTCGAGTTGCGCCATGACGCCACCGATGGCTGGAGAAGACTCGAGCAAATAGACGTAGTAACCTGATTCTGCAAGATCGAGGGAGGCCTGAACTCCGGCGATGCCTCCGCCGACAACAAGGACAGCACCTACTTTTTCCGCCATGACGTTCCCCGCTCAGATGATCCGAATGCTCCTTTGGCCCCCTTGAGGCCCGATCCTTTTCGACTCTCAATGATCAGAGGAGCCCCTTTTTCCGAAGCATCTCGAATGGACTGGTCACGTGCCTCCCAAGCCACTTCTTGACCTCTTTGTGGCCGAGGGCGAGGCCCATGAGCTCGGTGAAATAGAGGACGGGAATCGCGTATCTCCCTCCTCCGTCCGCCTTGATCTCGTCTTGCCGCGTATCGAGATTGGACTGACACATGCTGCAGCCCGTAACGATGCAGTCCGCTTCTGCCTCGAGGGCCATAGCGAGCAAGCGGCCCACCAGTTTTCGAACGATGTCCGTTCTTGTGACCACGAGGCTTGCTCCGCAGCAGTCGGTCTTGTATGACCATAGGATCGATTGGGCTCCCAAAGCCTCCATCAGTCGATCCATGTGAGTGGGATTTTCGTAGGCCTTGACGGAGGTGAGCTTGGGAGGCCTGACCGGCAGGCATCCGTAGTAGCAGACGACCTTCAGGGAGTCAAGGGGTTTCACCGTCTTGGCTTTGAGCTCCGCGAGCCACTCTTCCTGGGAGAAAAAATCGAGGGCGTAGCGGATAGGGACTTTTCCCCGGTAAGATGAGGGAAGAAGGTCCGGATGCTCCTTGACCTCCTTCTCCGTGACCTTGAAGCGGTGATAGCAGGCGACGCAGGGAACAAGGAGCTCCCGATCGCTTCGTTCGGCCATGGCGAGGTTCAGGGCCGGCAACGCCAAGGCCAGTTTTTCGTCTGTGCAGTGGGCGGAGCTTGCGCCGCAGCAGGTCCAGTTTTCGAGCTCATGAAGCCGGATGCCAAGAAGATCCGAGACCCCCTTGATCGATTCGCCATATTCTCTTGCCGTTCCGTGAAGAGAACACCCAGGATAGTAGGAGAGCTCTTTCATTTTCGTCCTCTCGTTTGGATGAGACCTGCCATGGAACCCCTTTTCAAAATGGAAGAACTACGAGACACCTGCGTGGCTATCGGGGTGCGGTGCCCCCGGGCCCCTCGGTATTCCGGAAAAGGGCCTTGACCTCTTTCCCGCCCCGGAAAGGGGGTGGGAGAAGATGGATCTTTCCAAGCCGGAACATCTTCCAACCCAAACCCGCATCCTTAAAGAAGGCCTTTGTCTTGAGCTTGAATTTCAAGAGGAGGCTGATCTCGTGGATCCGTCCTCTTCGTTTGATCTCGTCGAGGAAGACAGAATGAAAAAGAGGGATCTCCTTCTCTCCCGGCGCCACCCCGGAGCGAAGGGCGAGATGCCTCAGGGTATCCATGATCTTTGCGATATCGATATCGTTTGGGCACCGGACGCTACAGGTGTAGCAGGACGCACAGATCCAGATTGTCTTCGATCCGAGAACCTTTTCCCGGTGACCGTACTGGATGTGGCGAAGGACCTGATTGGGGAGGAGGTCCATCGCCTCGGCCACAGGACACCCCGCAGAGCACTTCTGGCATTGGTAGCAGGCCTGAAGGTTTTCGCCGCTTTCGGCCAGAACCTCGGATAGGAAGGAGTTCTCTTTGAGCGCGACCTCTTGATGGGAGTTCATGCCTTTCCTCCAGGTGGGCGAGGGTTTTCGTCCATCATCCGGCTCCTCCATGTCGACGATTCCTACGAGGCGTCAGGGATCGGAGGAGATTCCGGGTTCCACTGCCTCGAGATACTTTGAGAGACGTTCTGTCGATCCTACGGGGACGAAATGAACGCCCTGACAGACCTCCCTCAAGCCTTTCACAAGATCCCGGATGATCTCGATACTCGCCTGCTCCTTGTCGGAGGCCCTGGCGAGTTTCTCGATGATATGGTTTGGGACGAGACCGGGTTTGACGTATTTGTTGAGAAAGAGCCCCATTCCAGGCGATCTCACCAGGATGACCTCGGCGATGACAGGCAGTTGGATAGGGCCGACACGGCGCATGAATTGATGGAAGGAGTCGAGGTCGAAGACAGGGGTGGTGAGAAAATAGTGGGTTCCCAGCTGAGCAAGGGTTTCCATCTCCCGAAGTTCCATATCGGGAACCTTCTTTCCCCAACTGCAGTCGACCCCTGACCCGATGCAGAATTTCGCTCTGAAGGGGAGCTCCTTTCCCGAAATATCTTGGCCCTGTTGAAGGTGCTCGATGACGGAGAAGAGCTTCCCGGTATCGACGTGGAAGTACATGATCTCCTGAAGGCTGTCTCCGGTTATGCGATAGTCCTCGGTGAAGGTGAGAAGGTTCTCGATCCCTGTCTGCGAGGCTCGTAAGAGGAGGTCCTGAATGTCGATCCGGCTCTTTTCCCGGCAGGTTGTCTGGAGGATCGGTTCAAAGTTCTGTTCCTTCAAGATCCGACAGGTTCCCATCGTATCGGCCACCAGCCCCTCGATCTTCAGGTCGGGAACGGTGAGGGCGTCGACCTTGCCCCGGATCCGATGGACGCTCTGGAGAAGACCGGTTGCGTTCGCTTCCATGGGAGGTTGGATCTCGGAGGTTACCACGAACCCCTTTTTCTTCAAACTCTCCTCTAATTTCATCGCGATCTCCTCCTTACGAGCATTCCCAGCACCTCGAAGGGGAGAGGAAATCCTTTCGGTCTCCCTCCTCCCGGGCTGAGAATGGTTAGAAAGGATAGGGGTTCATTTCTTCGTCTCCAAGAGTTTGGCCACTTCCACTTTCAGTTGATCCAATGGCAACGGCTTCGAGAAGCAAGCATCCGCTCCATACTCCTTCATCTGGCAAAAGGCTTCCTCGTTCAGATAGGCTGAAAGAACGATGATCTTCGTGTCCTTTGTCTCGGGATTCGATTTGATCCTCCGGCAGACCTCATAGCCGTTGATGTCAGGCATCATGATATCGAGGATCACGAGATCGGGTTTGAAGTGGCTCACCTGAAGGCCTGCTTCGAAGCCATCTGAGGCTGAAACCAATTCATATCCGGACTCATCCTCCTCGAGGGCTTGAACGATCGTTTCTACGATGATCCTGTCGTCGTCGACGACCAGGATCCTCTTTCTCCCCGTAACCTTTTCCTCATCCGGGATAGGCATGCCCTGCTCCCTGAGGAAGCGGTCCAGGTCTTCCTTTTTGATCCTTCGGTGGCCGCCCACTGTCTTGTACGCCTTGATATGACCCGCCTCGATCCAGTTGATGATCGTCTTAGGAGAGACCTTGCAGTACTGGCTCGCCTGGGACACGGTGAGGACTTCCATGAGGGGCGCTCCTTTTTATAGATTTTTCTATCTTT
>Ga0123519_10012420_pt1 | contig 12398 bp, 16 predicted proteins | sample YelNatPaOPRAMG02_FD_87396 | JGI IMG/M metagenome (GOLD analysis project Ga0123519, IMG submission 87396) | Hot spring microbial communities from Yellowstone National Park - Yellowstone National Park OP-RAMG-02 (version 2) | ecosystem: Environmental > Aquatic > Thermal springs > Hot (42-90C) ... | reverse complement strand
TTGCCAGTTCGCGAAGGATTTCTCAATCGCCCAATAGTATACCGAAAGCTCAGGAGAGGTGTCAAGGTTGCTCCTTGGCATCCTTTCCATCACTTGCACCTCTCGCTCGGTGTTGCTATCATATAGGCATGGACGAACAGGTCATTGCCCCAGTATATGTCGAAGAGGTGGTTATCGGTGCAGGAGTGCCTGCGCTGATCGCCGGACCGTGCGTAATTGAAAGCGAGGCGCTGTGCCTGCAGGTAGCCAGCGAGCTGAAGTCTATTTGCCAGCGGATGGGTATCCCCTACATCTTCAAAGCCTCTTTTGACAAAGCCAACCGCACCTCACTGCATTCCTTCCGGGGACCGGGCATCGAGCAGGGCTTGCGCGTGTTAGCAACCGTCAAACAACAGGTCGGAGTGCCGGTAACCACCGATATCCACGAGCCATGGCAGGCAGAACGCGCCGCCGAAGTGGTAGACCTGTTGCAGATACCCGCGTTTCTGTGCAGACAGACCGATTTGCTGGTCGCCGCCGCACGCACCGGCAAGCCGGTGAACGTGAAAAAGGGTCAGTTCATGGCGCCATGGGATATGCGCCACGTGGTGGAGAAGCTACGCGAGAGTGGCGCGGCGGGGGTGATGTTGACCGAACGCGGCGTCTCCTTCGGCTATAACACGCTGGTGGTGGATTTCACCGCACTACCTCAGATGCGCGCGCTAGGGGTTCCAGTGGTGTTCGACGCCACCCACAGCGTGCAGTTGCCAGGCGGCGCAGGTTCACGCAGCGGCGGCAGGCGCGAGTTCATCCCCCATCTGGTGCGGGCGGCGGTGGCGGTGGGTATCGATGCCCTCTTCATGGAGGTGCATCCTGAACCTGACCAGGGGCTGTCTGACCCCGCCACCATGTTTCCTTTACGGGAGCTGGAAGGTTTACTGACGCAGGTCGTGGCGATACATCAGGCAGTCAGTCAGGGGTAAGCGTCATGCACCGGCGAAGAGGGCTTTTGGACTGGCAGAGGTTGTTCGCGCTGGTATTGGCGTTGTGGTTTCATGAACATACCGACTGCCTCTGCGAAGGTTCTCCCGCCGCGCAGGATATTCGAGCCCGCCTTCAGTAATCTGGTACTACACCGTTTTTAGGAGGGTATCGAATGGCAGGAAAGGTACGCATTGGTTTCATTGGGTGTGGCGGCATGGCTCGCTCCCACATGAAAAACTTTTTCTCCAACGTTCCTGAAGCGCAAATCGTCGCGCTGTGCGACCCCAGCGACGAGCAAATCAAACGATGCATCGAGGCTTTTCCCTCTTTGAAAGACGTCCCTGTTTTCAAGGACTACCGCGAAATGCTGGAAAAGGTGCCGATGGATGCAGTAGCCATCATCACGCCACACACACAGCATTTCCAGCAGGCGACGGACGCACTGGACAAAGGTCTGCACGTGTTGATTGAGAAACCGATGGTATGCACCATCGAGCACGCGAAGATTCTGGTCAATCGCTTCAAGGAGATGGGCAAGGTAGGGCTGGTTTCTTACCAGCGCCACTACGCCCCGCAGTTCCGCTACATCAAGCAGAGCATCGAGTCCGGTAAAGTGGGCGAGGTGCAGTTCATCTCCGCACTGCAGTGCCAGGGCTGGTACAAGGGCACGATGGGCACCTGGCGTCAGGACCCCGAGCTCTCCGGAGGCGGACAGCTGAACGACTCGGGCAGCCATCTGGTGGACATCATCCTGTGGACGACCGGGCTGATGGTACAGACGGTCACCGCCTTCACGGAGAACTTCGAGTCGAAAGTAGACATCAATAGCGCGCTGTCCATCAAGTTCCGCAATGGTGCGCTGGGCAACATCTCCATCGTGGGCAACGCTCCGACCTGGCACGAGGACATCACCTTCTGGTGCAGCGAGGGTATGTTTCTGTACCGTAACGGACACCTGCAGTTCGTGGACGCCGCGGGCAAGCGACACGACCTGACCGAGAAGGACATGCCCGCCGGCAGCAGCCCCGGACGCAACTTTGTGGATGCCATCCTGAAGGGGGTACCGGTGGAGTCGCCGCCGGAGTGTGGGCTGCGCGTGATCGAGATGACCGAAGCCGCGTGGAAGTCCGCCGCACAAAACGGAATGCCGGTCACGGTGTAAAGGTTCCATTCAAGGGCAGGCTGCCTGCAGGTAGCCTGCCGTTCAGTTGAGAGGTTTGGACAACAGGTAGTAGTGGCTGGAAGGTTTCTGCGTCATGGAATCTTTATGTACGGCGTGGTATAGTTGTATATGGAGTACGACACACAGCGAGGTTGATGCCCTATGGCTTACAGAGGAACAGTGCGAGGCAACACTATTGTGCTGGATGAGCCACTGTCCCTGACAGACGGGACGCGGGTGGAAGTGACCGTCTTCCCGGAGCAAAAACGTTTGTCTAAGGGCACACCGGATACCGTTCTGAACCTGCTTGCTGGGACGCTGACGCATGAGGAAGCGGAATTGATTCGGCAAGCTGTTCAAGAAATAAGACAAATTGACACCAGTTTGTGGGAGAATAATATTGAGGTATCTTCTTGACACTAATCAATGGAGTTACCTTCAAGAAAGGCATCCTCAGGTTATCGCGCACGTACGCAGCTTGCCAGAGGAGGCAACGTTATACATGTCTGTGGTAACACAAGCAGAACTCCTTGCCGGCGTTCAGCTCATTACCAACGCGCAACGCCGCGAGGAATTGCTGCGACTATATCATGAGACCGTTGCTTTAGCTACCGAGGTGCTACCTATAACCTCCGAAGTTGCCGAAAGATTTGCTCGCGTGTATGTTGCTCTCAGGCGCATTGGACGCCCAATCGATACCAACGATATCTGGATTGCTGCTGTCGCCTTAGTGCACGGGCTTGTTCTGGTTACCAGCGATGAACATTTTCGCTACATACCGGACCTCTCGATAGAGGACTGGTCTCAATAGAGGCAGTCACAGCACCGCCTCCGCTGGCGTGTAGGTCAGCCCGAACAGCTCCGCAATCGCAGCATAAGTGACCTTTCCCTCTACGATATTCAGCCCGCGTTGCAGAGGCGGATGCTTGCGTGCTGCCTCCCGCCAGCCGAGGTTCGCCAGCTCCAGCACCCAGCGGGTGGTCTCATTGGTCAGCGCGTAGGTGCTGGTACCGGGCACCGCGCCGGGCATGTTCGCCACGCAATAGTGGATGATGCCGTCCACCGTGTAGGTTGGATGCGAGTGAGTAGTGGGTTTAGATGTTTCGGCAATGCCGCCCTGATCGATGCTGATGTCCACAATCACCGCGCCCGGCTTCATCAGCGACAGCATGTCGCGCGTGATGAGAATGGGCGCACGCGCCCCCGGACGCAGTGCCGCTCCGATGACCAAATCCGCGCGGCGCAGCTCCTCACGGATGTTGTAGGCATTGGACATCAGCGTGTCCACGTTCTTGGGCAGGATGTCCTCCAGCACCCGCAGGCGGGCAGTGTTGATGTCCATCACGGTGACGTTCGCGCCGATGCCCGCGGCTATCTTCGCTGCGTTTGTGCCTGCCACGCCGCCGCCAAGCACCAGCACATGCGCGGGGCGCACCCCCGGCACGCCGGAGAGCAGAATGCCCCGCCCTTCCATCGGTCGCTCCAGATATTTCGCCCCCTCCTGAATCGCCATCCGCCCTGCGATTTCGCTCATCGGAATCAGGAGCGGTAGCGAGCCGTCGTCCAGCTGGATGGTCTCGTAGGCAATGCACACCGCCCCGCTGCGTATCATGGCGTGCGTCAAGCCCTCATCGGCGGCGAAGTGGAAATAGGTAAACAGAACCTGTCCGGGACGGATGAGAGGATACTCCTGTGGCAACGGTTCCTTCACCTTGACCACCATATCCGATTGCGCGTACACCGTCTGCGCATCGGGCACGATTCGTGCGCCTGCCTGCGCGTACTCTTCGTCGGTGATGCCGGTGCCCTTACCCGCGCCCGATTCGATAAGCACGGTGTGCCCTGCTTTGGTCAGTATCTCCACGCCAGCGGGAACCATCGCCACACGGAACTCGCTGTCCTTAATCTCTCGCGGCACGCCGATAACCATCTTCCGTTTCTCCTTCCTAACGCCGTTGTTAGATCGGGGACCGTACACCGTACCCCAGACAAATAGTTCTCCTTCGCGGGAGGCATCTCCTGCGAGGGCGTAGCCCGTCCTGCGTTGCGCCTGCGTGCATAATACGGTATACTATCAATGTTGCCGAACCCAGTGCTGAGTGTTTATCCATGACCAGCATCTCTATTCGGGACGGTTCCATCCGCCAACAGATTGAGCAATGGGAGTTGCAGACCCTCTCGCCCTACGCGGCGAAAAGCGCGCAATCGCGCGGCAGACTGCGCCCCGAGCCACCCTGCCCGGTCAGAACCTGTTTCCAGAGAGACCGCGACAGGGTGTTACACTCCAAGGCGTTCCGTCGCCTGAAGCATAAAACGCAGGTCTTCCTTGATCCTGAAGAAGACCACTATCGCACGCGCCTGACACACACGCTGGAGGTGGCGCAGATTGCCCGCACCATCAGCCGCGCCCTGCGCCTCAATGAGGATCTAACCGAAGCCATCGCGCTGGCACACGATTTGGGGCATCCGCCGTTTGGACACGCGGGAGAGCAGGCACTGGACGAGGTGTTGCAGGAATATCTGCCCGGCAAACGCTTTCGCCATTGGGAGCAGAGCCTGCGCGTGGTGGATGTACTGGAGCGGGAGGGCAAGGGACTGAACTTGACCCACGAGACGCGGGAAGGTATCCTGTACCACAGTAAAGGCAGAGCCGACCTGGATGCCGACCTTCTGCCCGATGAATGCACGCTGGAGGCACAGGTAGTGCGCATCGCCGACCGAATCGCCTATGTCAATCACGATATCGACGATGCCATTCGGGCGAAAGTCATTCAGCCGAACGATTTGCCGTCAGACTGCGTCCAATTGCTTGGTGAAACTTCGTCCGAGCGCATTGAGTCTATGGTACTGGATGTGATCGAGAACAGCCTCGGGTGCGCCCACGTGTGTATGAGCGTGCCGATACAGCAGGCGACAGACAGGCTCAAAGAGTTCTTGTTTGAACGGGTGTATCAGGAAGAGGCTATCGGTTTGAAGGAGCTGCAGAAGGCGAAGGGTATCTTGAAGACTCTGTTCCGCTTCTATATGGAGCATCCGGAACTGTTACCACAGAGCGGACGCCGATTGACCGATAATACCAGTGTAGAGGCTCTGGCGCAGGCGGTGTGCGACTACCTGGCAGGAATGACCGACCGCTTCGCCATGAACACCTACAGCAAGTACTTTGTGCCGCGCATGTGGCATATCACCTCCTGACAAGGAGAAACGACGATGGAAGATTCTCAGAACATGCGAACCGGTATCTTCTGCTCCTGCGGGCAGCGCATCTACGAAAAGGATGTGGTGCAGCGGGGCTACTACCTGCGTCGGGTTGGTTCCAACTTTGTGTACATCCGTTACCGGTGTCCCAAATGCAAGCGGCTCGGCGAGCAGTTCATCCGGCAGGAGGCATGGAACGAGCGACTGCTGCGCGGCGAAGCGAACGAACTCACCCCTTCCGAGAAAGAGCGGATGGAAAAACTCGGACCGATTACCGTCGATGAGATGATCGACTTCCACGAATACCTGGAGCAAGACCCATCCCTGCGCCTGATGCCGGATAAGTAGGGCAGCTTCGGCAATCGTCACGCCATATTGGATTTGATTACCGCAGTTAAGAGAGAAACTGGTTGACAGTTGCCTTGCGCGGTGGACTCTTTTGCTAACGCCGTCTATGCGGATTGGTCTTTGCCGACGTCCCGCTGTAGCTCTTCGGCGATAGCGGATCCTCCGCTTTCGCCTTGATAACCTCCGGATTGGCAGCTCGCTCTGGGAACACGGCGCACACGCCTCTTCTCTGCATAGTGTTCGCGTAGTGTTCATTGAGAGGGTCAACGAACTTGGGATGGGGAATACAAATGGAAGGTACCCCATGTAGTGCTACCTCCCACAGTGTTGTGTGTCCACCGCGGGTGAAGACCAAATCGCTGGCAGCAATGTATTGGGTTAGGTTTGGCAGATAGTCGGTAAACTGTACCGACGTGAGCCATGCGTACTCCATAGGTTTGAGTATCTTATACCACGGTCCTGCTACCGCGATAAAATGAAACGTTTGAAACTACATCTTCCGAGGCCAACCAATTGGTGACAAATATGGAGGGAATATCGAAAACCCGACATAGGGGCAGAGCAAAAAGTTCTTCATCAGCCACAACGAGGTCAGGGCGCTCACGTTGCAAAAGTTTTCCGATGCGAACCATCCGTTCGTGCGCCAAACCCATCGGTGGAAGACCCAAGTCGATGCACGGTATGTTGCGTATCTTCAATGCCTTGGCTCCGTCGGCATACGATGCTATGATGAACTCCACCGACGGGTGTTTCCGTTGCAGTTCCTCCATTGGTAGGATGCAGAAGCATAGTCTTATCTACAGTGTCGTAGAATCTGAAAAGCAGATGCCATTCCACTGCGATCTCGAGCACGGGAAGCACTTTCAGCGTGTCCAGCACCGAGACCACAGCGGTCACTCCACTGACATCCATAAGGCGCGTTTTCCGGTCACGGTCAAGCATCGGGGCGAGGTCAACACCTTTGGCGTTCATACCACGCGTAACCAATGATAGCGCCGATAACTGCACCGACAGCGTTTCCAGAGGGGGAAGGGTAACTTCTGCTCCAGATACTTCCGATGGTTGTTGAATCTTCTGGCGTCTCAGCACGACGCGACTTCCTCCTTCCGTTCGCTAAGTATCCTTCCAATCACCAAGTTGGTTGGCACACCGACCAATAACCCGTTTATAGTGAAGTGCAGATAGACCGGGGCGTCTATGGCGTATTGCAGGTCGTGGATTCCGAAAGCAATCCACCAGATACTTAACAGGATGGCCAGAGCCACCCCAGCCAGCGCAGAGGCAAACACGCTCGTTACCACTCCCAGTGGGCGCCAGCCGACGACCGCCCCGACCAGTGCCCCTCGCCAGAGCAAGGTTTCCATGTCGCTCATCCACACAATACCTGCTGCGGTAGTGTAGTAGCGAAAACGCCACAGAACCAAGTTGACGGCTGAGCATAACACGACGTTCCAGACTGCCGCAAGCACTGCGCTCCAGAATGCTCTTCTTAGCTTTCGCACCATTTGGCTTACTCCCGGTGGATGGTTCCATCGTTCCATACGGCGATACGATGAAAAGGACAGGATGCCACCGTATGCATGTTGGGAAAGAAGCGATAACTGGACTCTACCCCCAGAGCGGGTGCCCCCAGCATCATCACCTTGACCGCGTAATCCGGGTCGGCTGGGCAGGCCAACGCACTTTGCAGACCCATCATCATCACGCCTCGCGCGGACCTGTCCGCGCTCGCGTCTTCGTGCGGCACGTTCTGAACCCCCATCACGTAAGAGTCCAGTCCGGGGCTCAGGCGGATGCCCTCTCGCAGGGCAACGGCGACATGGTCCACGCTGACCGAACGCATGTTGCCGTCAGGGGCAAGGGTGCGCAGGGTCGCGTAAATGACGCGCAAATTCGTTTGGCAGGCGTGGAACGGGTCACTTCTACGTTGCCACCACTGCCAGGCGGAAACGGCGATCCAGCCTGCTAACGACGCTGCTAAGAATATTACGACTTTCGCTCTGGTTGTCGCTCCCATCCCCCGTGTTCCCGTTCACCGCACAAAGATGGGGCGGCATGAAAATGCCGCCCCACACTTCCGTTCAACAACAAGTGTCGTTTTGCTGGACACAGGTTGGGCCGGTGTCAGTGATATCCCCCCTGAAGTAATTAGCCCCCTGACTGTTTTGGAACTGCTCGCAGTAACAGAGGGCAAAGTTGTAGCGGTCACTCAATATCTGGCAGCAGTGAATATATCGCCAACCAATCCGCTCACATTGAGGGCGAATGGTATCTCGGCACCCATTACCGCCCCATGCGGACTGCATCCCTAGTAGCGCAACTGCTACCACTAGACTCCACCGCAACCTTGCCAGCCATAGCCTTCGCATACCGTCACCTCCTTCCTTCTTGGGCTGGGATTCTATCGACATCGGCTCGGTCCCTGACCGTCCTCGGGTTCATAACGGATAGACTCGTACCGCCCAAACGGTGCTACCTCCACCGAGCCGTCATAACGGCCAATGACAAACACGCGAGCATTGAGATGGCCCTTGTTGCCATCCACAAGGATGGGCGAATACGTTGATGGTGGGCGCAACCTTCCCGCATCATTCATCCACCCGCAGTTTGGCAGATACGTATAGCTGACCGCGATTCCACCGTGTGTTCGAACTGGATCGCGTCCTCCAGCGGGGTCAACTGCACAAATATATATGTCCCGGTTGCGAACATAGGGGAACGTGGCGTCCTGCCATCTCCTGTCTCCATAGTCGACGCCGCACCACACTACAGGACAATCTAAGGGAAGCTCACCATAATCGGTCTCGTACATCTGGCACGCCTGCAGCAGCTGGCGGATGTTGGACGTACAGGTGGTGCGGTACGCTCGCTCGCGCGCCTGCATGGAAGCGGAAACCAGATATTGTGCCAGGAAAGCCAGAATCACCAATACGGTAAGCATCTCAATCAGCGTGAAAGCGCTCTGATTTTTAGTCTGTTTCACCGCTGTTGTCCTCCTGCAATGATGCGCAGAACGTCTCTTTCGATTTCTTCACCGTCTTGCTGAAAGCGTGTGAGGTACAACAGACGACCGCTACTGTCAAACAGGTATGCACGGTTTTCAAACACGACGTTGAGCGCACGCGCAAGACGCGCTTCGGGATCGAGCAAAATGTGGAAATCCTTGCCAAACTCTTGCCAGTATCGACGCGCCTGTTCGGGGTGGTGAGTGGGCACCACAATGAACAGGTTGAGCCCGCTAAATCTGCCCGTTACCTGCTTTTGTTTGATGCTTCTCAGTGTACTGTTGGTCTGGCACGAGCGGGGGTCAGTCATAAACACCAGCCCGGTGTATCCGGTTGGAAAGGGCAAGCTCACCCTTTTTCCCTCAATGTCCGGCAAGACCGGCAGGGATACTTTTTGTCCGACAACCGGGTCGGCTGCAAGCGCAGCAGACCTCCAGGGCTCTATCCCCGAAGCGGTCTTCCACCTCAGCCACAGGGTATAGCCGCTCAGTCCATAGTGGGAAGCAATAATCCAGCCCACTGCGAACCCCAGCACCGCAACGGCCAGCCTCTCTCGCTTTTCGGTGTCCCGTAGCCAGGACCATCCATTGACCGAACGCGTAGCGTATGGCCTCATTGTTCCCATCTCCTCCCATCATAATAGACGGTTGGACAGACTGAAAACGCACATGGCTGGTGCAAAATTACCGCGAATAAAATTGCATTACCCCCCCCCGTTTATCTTGCGTTATGAAGTGTTCTTTTATACTGGTGATAATCCTGTGGTATCGCATCCGCACGGTGGATGGCTTGCATCCCATGTGATGAGCAATCTCCACGAAGCCCCTCCCTTCCACCGCCCGCAGATATATCAGGTCCTGCTGTTCTTCAGACAGCGAACTTATTATCTCCATGATTTCCGCGTAACGCATGTCGGTCGGACACAGATGGCAAGGCTCAGGACAATCCTGCAGGGACGTCACCCACTGCTGTTCGGAGCGTTTCCGAGAGATGAAATCTGACCATACACTTTTGCAGGTTTTGGAGCAATAGGCGGAGTTTACTTCGACGCCGCGTTGCGTCGCCAGCCAGAGTTTAACCTGTACCTGCTGGGTCAGGTCTTCTGCGTCGTCGACGCAGCAGCCGCGCTCCACGAAAAAGCGCATTATCCTTGCTCGAGGCCACATGGCACATTCCCCAGAGACGCGATAGCCTGAGAGCATTATCCCACTTCGCAGACAAGTTGTCAACAGAGCGTTCTCTTTATCATTCAAGCAGGCGCACGGCGGACTGTCGCCCCCCTTGTTGCAGGAATCTTTCTGCCGGACAGAGAACCCCCTCCACATAAACCGTGCGTCAGGAGGAAAGGTGATGGCGTTCAAACAGTCGTTCTCGTGGTGGTGCTTTGCGGGGCGACCGGACATCGGCGGTGACGCCGCGAAGTTGCTTCAGGGGGCAAAATCCATCGGATACGATGGGGTCGACCTCGCGCCGACCGAGATACTGGATATGGTCAAAGAGCACGGGCTGGAGATAGCCAGCTATGTGGGGCACGCCTCGCTGACCGATGGGCTGAATCGGCGCGAGAACCATCAGCGTATCGCCGAAGAGTTGCACCGCAACATCGAACTGGCGAAGAAGTACGGCATTCCCAATCTGGTATGCTTCTCCGGCAACCGCAACGGATTGGACGACGAGCGCGGCGCGGAAATCACCGCTGAGGGACTGAAACTGGTCGCCAAAGCGGCGGAAGAGGCAGGCGTGATGCTGGTAGTGGAGCTGCTGAACTCGAAAGTAGACCACAAAGACTATCAATGCGACCACACCGCATGGGGTGTGAAGGTATGCCAGCTAGTGGGGTCGCCAGCGGTGAAGTTGCTGTACGACATCTACCACATGCAGATTATGGAAGGCGACATCATCCGCACCATTCGCCAGAACATCCAGTGGATTGGGCACATGCACACTGCCGGCAACCCCGGACGCAACGACATGGACGAGACGCAGGAGCTGTACTACCCCGCCATCGCCCGCGCCATCAAGGAGACGGGCTACGACCGCTGGGTAGGGCACGAGTTCATCCCCAAGGGCAACGACACCTTCGCCGCCCTGCGCCACGCCTACGAGCTGTTCTGCGTGTAGCTGTTTACCATGCCCCTGTCGGCGCACGGCAGGGGCAACCGCCAAACCATGTGCCATCCTTGTTCTCGCCGGCGGGAATGTCATCCAAGTAGGAGTTACGCAGTTGAAAGGCTGCTCGAAAGTTTGTAACCTAAAGAGACAACTTCTGTCATTCTGGGCGGAGCGAAGAATCTCTTTTGTGGCTCTGAGATGCTTCGCTTGCGCTCAGCATGACACAAAATCGTCTCCGCAGTCGTTGAAAAATGCATGACCCTTCAGGTGCCCATCGCAACTGCGTAAGTCCTACCAGGTATGATAAAATATATTCAGGTAAAACTCTATTCCACAGTCTCATTCAGGTCGTTTGATATATCTAGATAGAAAAGCTTGGTTTGCTCGAGCAGAAGGGTTTCGGCAAACTGAAGGAGAACAGCTATTCTGAGGTACCCACATTGAGGAGCGAGGAAGCGGCAAGCATGGAACAGCAATTCACACGCCGGCAGTGGCTGGCGTTTCTGGTGAAAGCATCGGCGACTGTTTTGACATTCGTCTATGGCATTCCCGCACTGGTGATGCTGATTGCCCCTGCCTTCCGCAAGCAAAAGCCGCCATGGATTAAGGTCGGCGAAATCAAAGAGTTTCCTGCAGGAGAACCCAAGGCGGTGACACTGAGCTATCAGCGCAGAGATGGTTGGGTTATCCGCACCGTACGCAGCACAGTGTACGTCGTTGCCAGACCCGACGGCTCGCTGAGCGTGCTTTCCAATATCTGCACCCACGCCAGCTGCGCAGTGCGCTGGGAACAAAGCAAAAACGCCTTCTACTGTCCGTGCCACGCAGGATACTTCGATGCGGATGGCAAGGTCCTGCAGGGTCCGCCCCCTCGCCCCCTCGTGCAATACCCGCACAAGGTAGAAGGTGGCTTGTTGTATGTACGCTTGGAGAGCGTGTAGCGCGTAGTAAGAAGGGAGGCGACGACGTTGCGAAGACTGCTGAACTGGCTGGAGCGAGAGACCGGTCTCATCAGTGCCTGGGGGCGGTTCTGGACACAGCCTCTGCCCCCCGGCGTGGGATGGGGGCACATCTTTGGTGCGTTGACCCTGATGACGCTGGTGGTGCTGTTCATCACCGGCGGTGCGCTCATGTTCTACTATAGCCCCACCCCGGATCAGGCGTACGCCTCCGTGCAATATATCGAGCACTACTTGCCTGCCGGACAGTTCATCCGCGCCCTGCACTACTGGGCGGGTCGGCTCATCGTGCCGCTCATCATCATCCATATCCTGCGCGTGTTCTTCTGGGGAGCCTACAAACGCCCACGTCAGATGATATGGGTGACCGGTGTGCTGCTATTGCTGGTGGTTGTTGGTTATGGGCTGACAGGCTATGCTCTGCCGTGGGACCAAAAAGCGTACTGGGGCACGGTGGTGCGATTGAAAATCGCGGAGGGGGTTCCTCTGGTCGGACCGGCGGCAGCCACTTTTCTGCGCGGCGGCGACACGGTGGGCGCGGTGACATTGATGCGTTTCTTCGTGATACATGTGTTCGTGCTGTCGTTGCTGGCGTTCTTGCTGGTCGCCTGGCACGTATTTCTGTTTTGTCGGATGATGCGGCGACCACCG
>Ga0123519_10012417_pt1 | contig 12399 bp, 9 predicted proteins | sample YelNatPaOPRAMG02_FD_87396 | JGI IMG/M metagenome (GOLD analysis project Ga0123519, IMG submission 87396) | Hot spring microbial communities from Yellowstone National Park - Yellowstone National Park OP-RAMG-02 (version 2) | ecosystem: Environmental > Aquatic > Thermal springs > Hot (42-90C) ... | reverse complement strand
GGAAATTTTTTAAACAGAAGTAAATTTTGTAAAGCATTGATAATTTTTACTATAGAAACATAAGATAAAAAAGCCGAGTTTTTTGAGTCAAAAGTAGTATCTTCATAATCCATCTCTTTTTCTTCAATTTCGCTTAAAACTACTCTTTGGATTTTGACCGAAAAAAAGAAAAGATAAAAATTAAGAATTTTTATTTCCTCTTCAATTGCTTTTGGTGTATTTTCTTCAAAAAAATAAAAAATGTCTTCTAATAATTTTAAAAGAGAATAAGATAGTTTTTTTGATATCAAGACTAACTCATCTTTTTCAACCATTGTCTCTTTTATTTCCTCTTCTTTTTCAATTTGGATCTCATCTTCTTTATTGATTTTAATATTTAATCTTTCTAAATCCTTTTCTAATAAAGTTTTTAGCTGGGTTAATGTTTCATATAAAGATATAAAAACTGCTTTGTTGCTATAAGGATCAACACCCATTGTCTGCCATTTTTTTTGACGCTTTTTTTCTTCTAAAAAAACCCGACAAATTTTTTGAAATTGACAGCGTTCACAAAAACGATCACAAAAATTAAATGACAGTTTATAAAAAACATCTTTATCAATCCACGGCGGTTTTATCGCCCCAAACTGGTTTAAAAATATTTTTTCTAAAATTTTTTTGTTCATTTATAAAATTATAAAAAATTAATTAATTGATTTTATATTTTCATCTTTAATTTTCTAAAATCTTTTTTAAAAAGATTTTTGTTAAAATATTTTAAAAATGACCATTAAAAAATATTCCTTAGGTTCCCTTCAGGCGAATTGTTATTTTTTGATAGAGGAAAATGATTTGATTTTGATTGATCCAGGTGATGAAGCTTCGTTTATTTTAGAAGAAATTCAAAGACAAAGACTCAATTTAAAAGCAATTTTTGCCACTCATGGCCATTTTGATCATATTGGTGCCGTTGGCGAAATCCAACAGTCTTTTGATGTTCCGTTTTATATCAATGAGAAAGATTTGTTTTTAGTAGAAAGATTAAACGAAACCGCAAAATATTTTTTAGGTTATAATCCATACTTTTTACCACCAAAAAATATAAAAGAATTAAATAATAAAACACTTCACGTTTTACGTTTTACATTTGATGTTATTTCTACCCCAGGTCATACTCCTGGTTCGGTTTGTTTTTATTTTCAAAAAGAAAAATTAGTTTTTACTGGTGATACTTTATTTAAAGATGGCGTTGGCCGGACCGATTTTTCTTATAGTTCTTTTGAAGACTTAAAAAAGTCACTTAAAAAAATTTTTTCTTTTTCCTCAAAGATAGTTATATATCCCGGTCATGGAGAAACAACGGCGATAGAAGAAATAAAAATCAAGTTGACATAAAAATTTTTTTTCTCCATAATAAAATTATGGCCGGTTTTTTTGATTTTTTTAAAAATCAAGGATCGAATACTAATTTAGGTGATTCCAATATTCCCGCAACTAATAATAATTTATCCGGGATAGGTTCTTATGGTAGTGGTACTAATCAAGGAGTAATAAAAAATCAACCTTATTTAGGAATTGGGCCAACCCCATCAGGGGGTGAACCTTATTCTGGAATTGGTACTCCTCCTTTAGGTAGTCAACAGAATATAAGAATTGGTTCACCATCAGTCAACACCCCGCAAATTAATCAATCACCAATCCAAAGCAATCCTCAAAAGAACGATAATATTTCTTCTTTACCACCAACTCAATCAAAATTGTCAACTCAAAAAAAAGAAAGCGAAAATCCTTCATCAACGGTTGATCAAAGACAACAAGAACTTGATCTGATGACCCATTTAACTCAGCGATCAAATCGGGTTTTTATTTCGGCTTTAAATAAAGCCAAAGAGTTAAAAAGCCCTTTAATTGATAGTGAACACTTGCTTCACGGCCTTTTATCAGACGTTGAGATTTATAATCTTTTTACTGAGCTTAAAATTCAACCCCAGATTGTGGAAGAAGAGTTAAATAAAGTTTATCAACGGGGAAATAATAATTTACCACCCAAACCATCCCCCAGATTAAAAAGAATTTTATCCAACTCTTTGGTGATTGCCAGAAAACTTGGTTTTGAGTTTATTTCTCCTGAACATTTGCTTTTGGCTTTATATGAGGAAGGCGAAGGATTGGGGGCAAGAATTATGGCAAAATTGGGTTTAAAAAAAGAAGACTTAAACAAAAAAATTGTTGGCAAAAAAGAAGGACTTGAGAAAGAAGAAAAAGAAGCGGAAAAGAAAAAATCAGTTTTGGAACAGTTTACCATCGATTTAACCGCCAAAGCGGCTCAAGGACTTTTAGATCCAGTGGTTGAACGGTCGGAAGTGATTGAAAGAGTGATTCATATTTTATCAAGAAGAACTAAAAACAATCCGGTCTTAACCGGCGAAGCTGGTGTTGGCAAAACGGCAATAGTTGAAGGATTGGCCCAACGGATTGTGGCAAAAAATGTCCCCGAACCTTTGATTAATAAACGGATTTTACAGTTAGATTTAATGAGTGTTTTGGCTGGAGCTTCTCATCGAGGTGAGTTTGAAGAAAGGATGAAAAATTTGATTGAAGAAATTAAAAATTCTCAAGGTCAAATCATTCTTTTTATTGATGAGATTCACAACATCGTTGGCGCTGGCTCTTCAGGAGAAGGGTCTCTTGATGCTTCAAACTTCTTAAAACCGGCTTTGGCCCGAGGGGAACTGCAAATGATTGGGGCAACCACGACCACCGAGTATCGCCGTTATATCGAAAAAGATCCCGCCTTAGAGCGGCGTTTTCAACCGGTAGTTGTCCCAGAACCAACCGAAGAGCAAGCAATCAAAATGCTTATGGCGATAAAAGATAAGTATGAGGCTTATCATCGGGTGGTTATTCCCAAAGAGGCAATTGAGGCAGCCGTAAGACTTTCAAAAAGATACATCGGTGATCGATTTTTACCCGACAAAGCCGTTGATCTAATCGATGAGGCGGCTTCGGCTGTCCGTCTGCCTTTAATTTCTTTACCAGAAGAGATAAAATCTTTGGAAACAAGAGTAGCTGAGGTTTCTCAAGAGATGGTGGAAAAACAAAAAAAAGGAGATCTTGTTCAAGTAAAAATTCTTCGGTCAAAAATCGATGATTTAAAAGCTCAATTGAAAGAAAAACAAGAAGAATATAATTTAAAAAAAGCTCAATCAACAACGGCTGTCACCGTTGACATTATCAAAGACATTGTTTCTCGCTGGACGGGAATTCCGGTATCGCAAATTACCGAGTCTGAAGTTGAAAGACTAGCCCATCTTGAGGAGATTATGCACAAACGCTTAATTGATCAAGAAGAAGCAGTCAGATTAGTCGCCCAGGCAGTAAGAAGGGGAAGAGCAGGACTTAAATCTCAAAATCGACCCATTGGTAGCTTTGTTTTTTTGGGGCCAACTGGCGTTGGGAAAACAGAGCTAGCAAAAACCTTGGCTGAGGTTTTATTTGGGTACGAGGAAGCAATGATTCGTTTTGATATGACAGAATATATGGAAAAGCACGAAGTAGCCAAACTTTTAGGCGCTCCTCCTGGTTACGTTGGTTATGAAGAAGGGGGAAAACTGACTGAGGCGGTAAGAAGAAAACCTTATTCAGTGGTCCTTTTTGATGAAGTTGAAAAAGCACACCCTGATATTTTTAACATTCTTCTTCAGATTTTAGATGATGGTCGATTAACCGATAACAAAGGCCATACTATTTCTTTTAAAAATACGGTTGTTATCTGTACTTCCAATATTGGCACAAAAGTGATTCAAGATGAGCTTTTAAAAAAAGGAGGGATGGAAGTTGAGGAACCACCGGTTTTATCAACTTACGTTTTTACTCCAAGAGGGCGAGAGATTTTAACTATTGGGAGTAAGTATTTTGAAAAAGAAAAAACTGAGTGGCAAAAAGGGATGCTTTTTGACTACTTTGCTGGTCAAAAAATCGATGAAGAGGCAGCAAAAAAACAAGAGGGAAAAGTAAGTTTTCCCATCGATGGTTTTGATACCCATGCGATTTCTGGTCAGGGGATTGAAGTTATTACCAAAGGCAATTTGGTTTTTATTCGAAATTCAACCACCGCCAAAGTTTGGCAAGTTATGACTTTAATTGATTATTTTAAAGAGGGAGTGGTGGTAAATGCTTTACCTGATGCCCCAGAAGAACAGTTACCGACAATTAAATTAAACACCCATGCTTTTGACGGTGAGGAATTTGAAATTGTTACTTTTCGCAATCGTTTTTGGAAGAGAAAAATTGGCAGTAATGATTGGCAAACGGGTGAATTGAAAGATTATTTTGCCGGTCAAACCGTTGATAAAGATACCTTACCTTATAATTATTGGAATATACATACTTTTTCGCCAACTGGGGAGGAGATAATTATCGTTGGTGATAATTTATGGTTTAGAAAAAAAGAAGAAAAAGAATGGAAAAAACTTTCTTTAAAAGATTATTTTGGTAATGATTTTCCTTTAGAAAAAGAACTTGAAGAAAAGCAAAAAGTAGAAGAAGAAACCGAAAAAAAGAAATTAGGTTTAATCAAAAATAAAGTAATGGAAGAGCTTAGGAAGTTTTTTAGACCGGAGTTAATCAATCGTTTTGATGAGGTAATCATCTTTGAACCGTTGCGTTTTTCCCATATGATGGAGATTGTTAAGCTTCAGCTAAAAGGAGTGGGTAAAGCATTGGAAGAACAAGGAATCGGTTTTTCTTACACTGAGGCGGCGGTTAAAGAGATTGTTCGGGCTGGTTTTGATCCTATATATGGAGCAAGACCGCTAAGACGTGCAATCCAACGACTGATAGAAAATCCAATTTCCAGTTTAATTATTGAAGGAAAGGTTAAAGCCGGTGAGGTAATCGTGGTTGACTTTGATGGTGAGGGATTTGTTTTTAATGTCGAAAAAGTTATTTTGGTTGAGGAAGATAATTTAAAAAAGCCTTTGGTAAAAAAAAGCTTTTTATGTCAAAAATGCCATCATCAATTTGAAACAGAAATAGTTGAAAATGCAACAATTATTTGTCCCAATTGTTTGTCAAAAGACTTAAAAGAGTTATCTTACGAAAAAGGGGAAGATAGTAATCAAAAAATAGAAAAACCCAATAACAACCAAAAACCCAATGGTGATTTAAGCCAAAAATTAAAAAAAGAAGAAACGGCACCGGAAGTGACTTTTTCCACCATTTAAATTATTATCAAAAATTTGTTTTGAATTAAGTTATTAACTTATGGTTAACAACTATACCCCGCTTGATATTGAAAAATTAAAAAAAGAAAAAGACAGTTTCAATACCATATTGCTTTTAATGGTAACATTAACGATGGCCGTTTTAACTGTTCTTCTTTTTATTTTGATTCAAAAAAAGATAAAAGAACAAAATCAACTTCTTACTCAACCAACGCCAACAATTAAACTTGAACCAACGGAAATACCAACTTCCTTATCGCCAACTGTTTTTGAAAAAGAAATAACTCCTACTTCTGAAGCCTCAGAAACACCGATATTATCAGTGACTCCTGCTTCTGAAAGTTACCAAATTAGTCGTTAAAATTTATTTTAATTATGAGATACTTAGCTCAACAAGTTAAAATTAATGATCAAATAATTGAAGGACCATTAAAATTTAATACTTTAGGTGAGATTGTTAGTCGGGTAGTAAATTTTTTTTTGATTCCAATTTCGGGCGTGATTTTGCTTTTAGTTTTTATCTGGGCCGGGTATGATTTTATGACGTCGGAAGGAAACCCGGAAAAGATAAAATCAGCTCAAGCTAAGATAACTACCGGGATAATTGGGATAGTTCTTTTAGTGTTGGCATTTCTTATTGTAAAAGTGGTTGAGTTAATCCTTGGGATAAGAACTGGTATTTTTTAGCTTTTAAAAAATAAAAAAAATGATATAATCTACATTTAGACTATGTTTAAGAAAGAACCGCCGATTATTATCTCCGTTGGAGGAAGTTTAATTGTTCCTGATGGCGGGGTTGATACCAAATTTTTATCTTCTTTTAATCGTTTTATTCGAAAATACGTTGCTTTGGGAAAACGCTTTTTTTTAGTTGCTGGTGGTGGTAAAATTGCCAGGCACTATCGAGATGCAGCCAAAGAAGTTGTTGGTGACATAACCAACGAAGATTTAGATTGGTTGGCTATCCATACCACTCGGGTCAACGCTCATCTTCTTCGAACTATTTTTAAAGATATTGCTCATCCAAGAATCATTGAAAATTATGAAAAGAAAATTCATCGCTTAAAAGAACCAATTGTCATTGGTGCTGGTTGGAAGCCTGGTTGGTCAACTGACTATGATGCAGTAATTCTTGCTCGTGATTATGGAGGAAAAACCATTATTAATCTTTCCAATACCTATTGGGTTTACGATAAAGATCCCAAAAAATTTAACGATGCCAAGCCAATTGAAAAAATTACTTGGGAAGAAATGGAAAAGATAGTTGGCAATAAATGGATACCAGGTTTGTCTGCCCCTTTTGATCCAATTGCTACCCAGTTGGCAAAAGAGTTAAAATTGACAGTGATTGTCACTCACGGAAAAGATTTTAGAAATTTACAAAGGTTAATGGATGGGGAGAGTTTTAAGGGAACGGTAATTAGTCCCTATCGGATAGATGCTTCTTTTTATGATCGAGATTATTATAAAGGAAAAAAAGGCGAGTACCGATGGAGTGTTTTTGATGATTTAGTCAACTTTTATCGAGCTTTGATAATTAAAATATTTCTTAAACCAAAAAACTGTTTAGATGTTGGTTGTGGTACGGGGAAGCTGGTTAGATGGTTGCGGTTTTTGGGAGTAGATGTTTTTGGGATTGAGATATCGAAAGATGCCTTAGAATTAGCCGATAAAAAAATCAGACCATTTTTAAAACTAGGTGATGTAATTAAAATTCCCTATCCGGATAATTATTTTGATTTAGTGGTTAGTTTTGATGTTTTAGAGCATTTAGAAAGATCAAAAATAAAAAAAGCGATTTTGGAAACAATTCGGGTTTCAAAAAAGTTTATTCTTCATAAGATCTATACGATTGAAAATCACTGGATTAGTTTAACTCATGGAGAGGATTTTTCTCATCTTTCGGTTTTTAGCAAAAAATATTGGCAAAATCTTTTTTCTTCTTTGTCTAATATTTCAATTTTACGAAATGGAATTTTTCGTTTACCTTCTTTTTTTGAAACCATCTTTTTGTTAAAGAAAAAAACTTCTTAAAATTTTTTAAATTAAAATTTTAATATGTGGTTAAAAAAGATTAATCTTTTTAATTTTCGCAATTTCTATGAAAAGTCATTTAATTTTAATCCGTTTATTACTATTATTTTGGGAGAAAACGCTAAAGGAAAAACTAATTTATTAGAAGCAATTTATTGTCTTTCAAAAGGGAAGGGTTTTCGAGAAAAAGAAGAAAGCGAACTTATTACTTTTGATAAAAATCAGGCAAAGATTGAGGGAATTTTTGAGGAAAAAGATCAACAGTTTGTTTATCAAGTGTTAATTGAAAAGACTGATAAGGGGGTGAGTAAAAAATATTTTATTGATAAAACAAAAAAAAATTGGCGTCAGTTTGTGTATTTATCACCTAAAATTGTGCTTTTTTCCCCTTATGATTTAAAAATTATTGATGGGCCACCTGAAGAAAGACGCAACTATTTTGATCGATTTTTTGCAGAAGAAGATGCTGAGTATCGTAAAAAATTAATTAATTATTCAAACGCCTTAAAAAAAAGGAATAAACTGCTTGAGAGTTTTACCGAAGAAAAAAAAGAAAGTTTTTTAGAAGAGTTAGCTTTTTGGAATAAATTTTTGATTAAGGAATCTTTTTATTTAATAGAAAAAAGAAAAAAATATTGCGATTTTTTAAATAAACATTCTTTACTTGAAGGTAAAAAATTTTTTATTGATTACCAGCCAAATATTATTGATGACAAGCGTTTAAACTCTGTTTTTGAGGAAGAAGTTCGACAAAAAAAAACATTAGTTGGTCCGCAACGAGATAATTTTTTAATTTTTCTAAAAAACGAAAAAGAAAAAAATATTCATCTTTTTGGTTCAAGAAGCGAACAGAGATTGGCTTTATTTTGGCTTAAAATAAATGAGATTAAGTATTTTGAGGAAAATTTTAAAATTCGGCCAATTTTACTTTTAGATGATTTGTTTTCTGAGTTGGATTTAAAAAATAGACAATTAATTTTACGGTTAATTAAAAATTATCAAACAATATTAACAACGACAGAAAAAGAAACATTTTATTTAGTTGAAGGAATAAAAAGCGTGATTGTAATATAAAAATATTTTCTTGGCAAAGTGGTTTTTTATGGTTATAATATTAAAATAATCCTTATTTAATAAAAAAATAAAAAAATGATTAAATACTCAATTGTTGTTCCAATTTATAACGAAGAAAAAAATATTGATGTTCTTTATCAACGATTAACAAAAGTACTAACAGCCTTTAAAAAAGAATACGAATTAATTTTCGTCAACGACGGTTCTTTTGATCAAACTCTTTTTAAATTAATTAATCTTTATCAAAAAGATTCTCGAGTAAAAATAATTAATTTCTCAAGAAATTTTGGCCATCAAATGGCTGTCTCGGCAGGATTAAAATATGCTCAAGGAGAAATTGTTGTGGTGATGGATGCTGATCTTCAAGATCCGCCAGAAGTATTACCTCAATTTTTTAAAAAAATTGATGAGGGTTATGATGTTGTTTATGCAATAAGAAAAAAAAGAAAAGAATCTCTTTTTATGCGATTAGCTTATGCTACTTATTACCGTTTTTTAAAAGCAATTGCTGAAATTGATATTCCTTTAGACAGTGGTGATTTTTGTGTGATGAGAAGAAAAGTAGTGAAGGCAATTAATCTTTTGCCCGAAAGAAATAGATTTGTAAGAGGAATTAGAGCTTGGGTTGGATTTAAACAAATAGGTTTAGAATACGAAAGAGATAGACGATATGCTGGAAAAAGTAAGTATACTTTTAAAAAAATTATGAAACTGGCTTTTGATGGTATATTTTCTTTTTCTTATGTTCCTTTTAAGTTTATGTTTTATTTAGGTTTTTTTTCCTTGTTTTTTTCTTTTCTAGGAGCGCTTTTTGTTTTTTATATGAAGTTTTTTACTTCCCATTATAACCGTGTGCCTGGTTTTGCGACAACCGTTACTTTATTAATTTTTATTGGTGGTTTACAACTTTTTTCAATGGGAATAATGGGTGAATATATAAAAAGGATTTATGATGAAGTGAAAGGTCGGCCCTCTTATATTATTGATTCTGCCTTTGGTATAAAAATAGAGAATCAAAATTCTTAATTAACTTAAATTTTTTAAGGTCAAGATCATTTATATCTTTTTTTTCTAAAACGAAACATTCATATTTATCGATATTTTTTAAGAAATGTTTTTTATCAAAATATAGATTTATTTTTTTACCAAAATAATAAAAAATACTAGGATGATTACCCCACCATCGACTAGTAGTAATTAAAAGATTAAGTTTATCAAGAGTTTCAAAATCACTTCGTGTTTTTTGATCGATAAGTATATCAATTTGACTACAATATTTTTTGGCAGTAATGGCGAGGTAATAATTGGAGTCGTATTCAGAGTAAAAAGTACCCAAGAAATTTTTTTGCCAAAAAAATTGATAAGAAATAAAAACGAAAAAAACAAAAATTAAAAAATGAAATAATATTTTTTTATTTTTTAAAAAAGTAAGAGAAAAAAAAGAAAAAAAAGCAAATTGAGGAATTGCTGGTAAAAGATACCAAAAGATTTTTGTTTTAGTTATATTTAAAAAAATAAACCAAGGAAAAAGATAAAAGGAAAAAAATAATTGTTTTTTTGATAATGTTTTTTTATAAAAATACCAAATAAGAATTATAATACCAGCTAATGCTAATAATGAGTAACTTCCAAACTCCGTTTTAACAAGATTAACATAAAAAAGTCTTTCTCCAAAATGAAACTCAATTGAAGCCGTTATTCTTCGAAAATGACTTTCGAAGATATGCATTTTTAAAAAGGTATGCCCGTATTTTATATACATTAAAATAAACCAAATGAAGGGAATTATAAAATGAGTAAAAAGTTTGATGAAGTTTTTTTTGAATTTTTTAAAGTCTATTTCTTTGGTTAAAAAAAGATAACACTGATAAAAAAACATTATAAGAATAGGATAAAAACCAATAAGCGATTTACTAAAAACAGAGATAATTAAGAAAAATAAACTCAGAAAAAAGTGGTTAAAAAATAAAACATACCCAATCCATCCCATAAGTAAAAATAAATCAAGATTGACTACTTGAAGTCGTTGAAGAAAAATAGACCGAGTAGCGGTTAGAAAAATGATTAAAGTAGCAAGAAAGGTATTTTTTGTTACTTGATAATAAAAAAAATAAAGCAATGTTAAAGTAGTCATTCCGATTAAAAGAGTGAAAACACGAGTAGAAATTTCTGGAGCAATAAAAGGGAAAAGTTTAATGACTAAAGCATAAAGAAAAGGAATTAATGGTGGTTTATCAAACCAGATTTTTCCTTGCCAAACCGGAAAAAGAAAATATCTTTTTTCAAACATTTCCAAGCCACTTTTTATATATAAAGATTCATCCCAATCATAAAATGGTTTAACATAAAAAACAATTTTAAATAATAAAATAAAAAAAAGGATAGTTATAAAAACAAAAAAAAATTTGTGTTTTTTAAGCATTTTTTGAATCATTGATTTTTATTTTTATAATATCAATAATTGTTTCTAAGGTATCTTTTAAAAAAGAAACATTTTTTGTTTCTACATGTTTCCAAGAAACTGGAATTTCTTTAATTTTAAAACCTAATTTTTGAGCAATATATAAAAATTCAAGATCAAAACCAGCAGAAACAGAAGAAGTTTTGACTTTTCTTTGTTGATTAAAGACTTTCAGCTTATTGATAATTTTTAACGCTGCCTTTTTTTTAAACATTTTAAAACCACATTGAGTGTCTTTAATTCCTTTAAGATTTAAAATAAGATTTCTTAAAAAAATAAAACCTAAGGCCATAATTTTTCTTATAAATGGAGCTCCTTCTCTTTTCGTATTTCGTGAACCAATAATGATTGGAATGTCTTTTTTTGCTACAGAGATTAGTTTTTCAACTTCTTCAATTGGGGTGGCTAAATCAAAATCGGTAAAAAATACCCAATTACCTTTTGCTTTTTTGATAGCGGAGATTATCGCTCCGGCTTTTCCTTGATGAGGGTTTTCAAGAAGTTTAAATTTTGGAAAGAGCTTTAGATATTTGTCTTTGATTATTTTTTTTGTTTGATCGGTTGAACCATCATCAGAAATTATTACCTCAATAAATCTTTTATCGTCTTTTGTAAAATTACCGATTTTATCTAAAGTCCCTTTTTGAAGATTCAATTCTTCATTATAACAAGGGACGATTAAAGAAATTTTTAATTTATCTTCCATGGATGATTTTATAAATTTTTACTCGATCGACTTTCCATATTTTAGCAATTTTTTTATTTTTTATAAAAGATAATTGCCACTGATTTTCTTTTGAAATGTCACATTTTTCTTTATAACAAAGTAAATAAAATTCAATCCATAATTCGTTAGATTCTTTATCAAGTGGTTTTTTATTCATTATTTCGAGATAGTATCTTATAGCATCATCGGTTTCAAATAAAGGGATAGGGGCTATTTGATAAGGTGCTTTTGGTTTGTTATCAATTATTGATTTGGCAATTTTTTGGGCAATTCGTGTTTGAAAATTGCCTTGAGGATGACGGAACGGATAATTTAATCGATTTTGATTAATAAAAAAAATTAAAAAAATTAAAACAAAAAGTTTAGTGAAAAGATTAATTGAAAAAAAATCGGCCAAAAAAACGGCTAAAATGACAAAGAAGTTAAGATAAACTGTGTTGTAATAATGATAATGACGAAAACTATCTAAAAAAGAAAAACTAAAAATAAAAACAAAAAGACTTAAAAAAATAAGTTGAAATAAGGGTTTTTTATAAAAAAATTTTTTTTTAAGAAAATAAAAAAAAAGAAGAATAAAAAATGTAAAACTTAAAAAATAATTAATTTTCAAATTAAAAGTAAAATTAAAAAAATTAGTTAAAGTTTCTTGAAATCGTTGATGATAAGAAGTTGATTTGATAATTTCTTGATTAGTAAAAAGTTTAATAAAATTTTTAGTGTTTAAAAATTGGTGTTTTAAATCAAAAAGAATTAAAGGAAGATAAAAAATTAAAAAGGCAAAAATAAAAAAACTAATTTTTTTAATAAATAAAAGTAGTTCTTTTAAAATTTTTTTATAGTTTATTAAAAAAAATAAAATTAAAGTCGGAGTTAAAAGAAAAGCAAGATAATGAAGTTGG
>Ga0123519_10012409_pt1 | contig 12405 bp, 7 predicted proteins | sample YelNatPaOPRAMG02_FD_87396 | JGI IMG/M metagenome (GOLD analysis project Ga0123519, IMG submission 87396) | Hot spring microbial communities from Yellowstone National Park - Yellowstone National Park OP-RAMG-02 (version 2) | ecosystem: Environmental > Aquatic > Thermal springs > Hot (42-90C) ... | reverse complement strand
GTCTTCTAGTCTTATCCAGAAGCTTGCGGTGAAGGCTTCAGTGTAGCCTGCTAGTGTGTTGCTATGTGGGATTTCTATGTAGTCGTTTGATCCGTCGAATTGGTATCCGCCGTCGATTTTGGCTGTTATGCCTTGGACTACGCCGTTGTATAGTATGCCGTTGTTTGCGTTTATGGTCGAGTCGTAGCATTGTGTCGGTGGGTCGTATGCTCGGATGTCTTGTATTATTGATGGTAAGTTGCCTTTTGTTAATGTTATTAGGTTGTAGTCGTTTAGGGCTATCCATGAGCCTTGTGTGCTTGTTGGTGGTTGTGAAGCGATTGCTGAGTATTCCGAAGTGTAGATGTAATAGAGTGTGTTTCCTTTGCGGAAGCCCCAGAGTGTCGTGCCGTCTGTTAGGAAGAAGTTCATGGCTCCTGAGTCAAGTTTGCTTATTGCTTTTACTGCGTCGGCTATTCCCAGTTGGACATTCCAGCCGTTTTGCTCGATGCATTTTAGAATGTATAGCATGTAGAGGTCTGAGTCAACGACGTCTGGGTCGTCCCAGCTCGTGCCTACAGTTGGCGGGTTTTGTGCCAAGTATTCTGTTCCTATTAGGTTTTTGAGTATGGTTTTTGATAGGACTCCGTTGTGTCCGAATGCCCACCATTTTCCGTTTTTGTAGCGTATGAATGGGTGTGGGTTTGGTATGTCTGTGGCGCCTGAGGCGGCGTTTCTTACGTGGCCAACCGCTATGGTTGCGCCGCTTGAGGCTAGTTGTTGTGCGGCTAGGTCGAAGTTGGGGTCTGTGTATGCTGGTGGTTCGCCTCGTGAGACCGTGGGTGTTGAGGTTGTGTAGTATGCGAGTCCCCAGCCGTCATTGTTGTTTTGGATTCCGCCGCCTAGGTTTTTGAGTGAGTATGGTAGGTTTATGAGGTGGCCTAGTACGGTTTCTTCTGGGAGTGTGTTTGCTATCATTCCCCAGAGTCGGCATTCGTGTTCATAGTTTTCGTTTAAGTGCAAAACGAGTTTGTAGCTTGTGTCCCAGACTGCAGTTGTGTTTTGTTGGTTTTCAGCTGTTGGGTTGCCGTAGTAGAGGTAGATTTTTGTGTCTGTTGTTGAGGAGAGGTATGGTATGTTTACCCATGTGATTAGGTGTCCTGTTGTGCTGTCGTAGAGTTCTATTTCGTGGTTGAGTTTGACTTGGTTTTGGTCGGTGAATAGGAAGTCGTCGCCGTCGGGCTGTGCTTTGGTTGTTAAGCTGCTGTCGGTGAGATCTATTAGGACGGGGAAGTTTGTTTGTGTGCCGCTTACTTTTGTGTGGTCTATTGTGATTGTTCTGCGGTATTGCCAGTCTGTGTTGTACCATGGTGGGAGGTCGCTTGTTGTGAATGTGAAGGTTTTTGTGTTTGTGTTTGTGCCGTCTGTGGCGGTTACTGTCCATTTGTAGGTTGTTGAGTAGGCTAAGCCACTTATTGGAACTGTGATTTTTCCGTTAGTTACGTTTATGCCACTAGATGAGCCTATGTTAGGCACGGTGGTTACAGTATAATTCATTTTGTCTTTTTGGAAGTCGGTTAGTGTGAAACTTAGTTGTGATGTTGAGATTGGCACGTCGGTTGCTCCATCGGCTGGTGATGGGTCAGAAATTATTGGTTGCTGACGACCTGGCGGAGGAACATATTCAGCAACGCCGAGCCGTTTCTCGCTGTAAAACTGAACTTCCGAACGTATCCTTTTCGCAGGTGCTCTCGCAGGTGTATCATAAGCATAGACTCGCCCATAAGTGCTAGAAACGACAAGCTCCAAATAGCCATCTTTATCCATGTCTTGGATAACTGGATATGTGATCCATCCGTACAAGCCGGTTATGTTAGCTACAAGTACATAATTGTTGTTGCCGCGATTCTCAAATACCTTAATTCCAGTCAGATCGCAAGCAATCACGTCCATAATACCATCTCCAGTTAAGTCCGCTACTCTAGGACCATAATAGCAATTACCAACGTATGTTCTCCAGTCGACGCGCCAATCAACGAGGTCCCAAATTATAATGTCATTAGTTGTAGTCGTGTGAGTCCCATCGGCCATGAGCAGTTCAAGGTGTCCATCACCATCAATATCATAGACCGTTGGCTGGTAATGTATCGGCGCATTATTTGGTATTCCCGTTGATTTTTTGATCACAGCCCCTGTCACTGAGTTGTAGACTGCGATGCCGCCGCGATGATGCCCGACTATAGTTTCGCTGATGCCATCTCCGTTTACGTCGGCCAAAATGGGAATGTGGCTACTACAAAGCATAGAGGGGTCAGCCCAACGTTGAGTCAGGTTTCGTGCCCAGAATGATTGAACACCTCTGCCATAGCCACCATCTCCATAGTCGATGTTTCGGTCACCAAGGTATATTTCGAATTCACCGTCGTGGTCAGCGTCATCGATTGACAAGCCTCCGGCACAGACATGCCAAACCCAAGTGTGATGGAGTATCTGCCCATCCCAGCTTAATGATGTTATGCCTCCAGTTCCTTCATATCCGAGATTCAATTCAGACATTGTAGCTATGAAAATAGTTGGATATCCACTTCCATCTATGTCGCAAATAACTGGGCTTGACCATGCCTCTCCTCCTAAATCTCTTCTCCGCCAGAACGTAGTGCCATTACTGAAAAGAACATGTAATCCCGCTGGTGATCGGAGTGGCACAATGATCTCAAAACTCCCATCTTTATTGAGGTCTGCCATTTGGGCATCCATATCGTCTCCTGCCCCAGTAATTGAAGTTGCCCAAATGATACGGCCATCTATCGGGTTGAGAGCTACAACTTGCCCTTCGCCAGCTTGGATTACTTCTTCTAATCCGTCATTATTTATATCTGCGATTAGAACACCGCCAGTGCTTTTCGGGGCACTTCTCGCCCATTTTAACGTAAGAACACTTGCTGTTGTCGTAAAAAAGTAAGTCTTGTTTGTCCAGCTTTTTCCATCGGTAACGCTAATTGTCCAATAATATTGAGTCCCCAGTTTGTTCATAGATGAAGGAATTGTTGAGTATGTTCCACTTGGGACGTTTGTGTATCTTTTAATTTCTTGCCATGTTCCGGTTGCGTTTGTTTGAAAGATTATTGTTAGAGGATCGCCGTCTATGTCAGCGGCGAAAATTGATAGTTCGGGGTTTGTATAAATGCCTGTGGCACCGTTTTGCGGGTTTTCATTTGAAACTGTAGGTGCGCCTGGGGCTCCATAAGTGAGGGGGATTAGATTGAATAGTGGGGTGGAAAAGAAGCTTATGAATAGGAGTGTTAATATTAGGGAACCTGATAATTTTTTATAATTTGATTTGAGATGCATGTTGTTTTCTCCTTTCTTCCGATTATATTTTTGCATGTGTTGCTTAAATAGATAGCTGGATTAATATTCTAGAAAACTTGTAGTATAAATGGTTGGTGTGATGATGTTGTTTTCAATGTGTATTTTTGTTGTGCGGGACAACAGTAACGTTTATCATATCGTAATTAATGCGATATTGGATGTGAGTAGATGTGACGCTTAGCGAACATAAAAAATTAATAGGATCTATTTTGTTAATGATTACTCTTGCGTTTTCTGCGGTTTCAGGGAGTTTTGGTCTACAATCCTCTAGCGCCATATCAGCCGCTGGTATTATTAGTTATTGGCCACGAGTAAATGTGACCGTTAACATTAACAATCTTATAGGTGTAAATAATTTGTCGCTTGGATTTATGCTTGATTGGCAGTGGAAAGGTTTTTGTGATTACGCTATACGAAGACAATTAGCACAAGATGCGAATTTTAAGTTAATTCGCCTTTTTGATTGGAGATACCAACCAGGTGCGAGTCCAGACCCTTGCATTTATTGGAATGAAACAACGCGTACTGGGATATTTGACTGGAGAGATGTGGATCTGCTTGTTGACAGAATTTTTGAGATAGGTGCAGAACCATTAATCTGTTTAGGACGTTATTCACCATCGCATACGGAATACTACCCGAAAGGAATGGCAGTTAATCCTGCTACGGACTTGCCATATCCAGAAAGCTTTGCAGCATATGCAAGAGAGTGGGTAAAGCATTTTAAAGAAACTGGAAAGCTTGTTAGGTTTTATGAGATTTTTAATGAGCCCTTTTCGTATTTTGGTTGGTCGGTTGACTATGTAAAGCTTGGATATTTTAAAGATCTTTTTAATGTGTGTGCTAGGGCCATGAGGGCTGAAAACCCGAACGTGATGATAAGTTTTGATTTTACGACTGCCAAGAAAGTGTTAGATTATTGGGTAATTTACGGGGAGGACATTGATTATCTTGATGCACACAAGTATGATTGCAACTCTATTCCGGGTTTTGATGATGCGGAAGTTTTTAAAAGAGCAGAAGAAAGACGCTTTTTGAGCGATTCAACTTTTTATGGATTCAATGATGCTCAACGAATATGGCTTAATGCTCGGGGCAAGCTTTTGCCCACAGTAATCAGCGAAAGCAACATCAATAGCGCCTATGGTGAAGCAGGGACTGATCCTCGAATGGTGCAAATTATTGGAGCAGTTCGCACAGCTCTTGTATTGAGGGTTGGCATTCTTACGGGGCTTAACTATCATCTTTACTACGAGTTTTCCAATAGTGCTTCGCAAGCTAGTGGAGGTGGTTATGGTTTCGGAATGATCAATAGTGACAATAATAAACCTTGGTATCCTTACTATGCTCAAAAACTTGTTGGTCAAAACTTGGCTTTAAACGACCCCATACTTGAGGTATCTTCTAGTTCCGAGGATGTGAGAGTTCTGGCATGGCGCAATAATATGAAGATAAATATTCTATTAATTTGTAAAGTTAATGAAACCCGAGTAGTAAATCTGAGAGGAATCACAGGGCAATTAACTTTACATTGGATAGACAACACTATTCCCTTTACAGAAGCTGCAATACAAAACAAAACAATAAACACTGAGGAAGCATTACAGTTGAGGGGCTATACTGTAATGTTGTTGCAGGCAAATGTTTGAGTTATTTAGACACATTTTATAAATAAAACTTCCTTATAATTGTTAGGTACTCCATACGTCGTATTTCCCGTCGCTGTAAATACAGTTAAATTTGTTCTCAAGGCGTTGTTCAAGCGCACGTTTGACGATTTCTACATTTTCTGGAGTATCAACTGGACTGAAGATGCCTGCATGATAGAAGTATAGATTCAAGTCTTTGAATACATATACTATTTCGTGGTTATAAGTGCCAAGTTTTTGTACGTCTTTATTGGGCAACCATCGAATTTTGGAATAGTCCTCAGGTTCAAGTAATAAAAGCAATGGGCTACGATCATCAGCCCAAACTATATCAAAATTTTTAATTGGAATTCGTGCTTGGAAGTCAGCAATCCTAATGAAGTCCTTGTTTCTTTCACCTATTTCAGCAGAGTTAATGTTTGGATCATATAGATGTAGAGGTGCAAAATTGTGACCCCATAGTCCTATAAACGAAGAAAATAACAGGGTTGCTACGATTGTCGCAGTAATTGAAATTTTCCATATATGCTTTAATTTATTTTGAATATAAGAATACAATACGGCGCTGAGTAAAACTAGAATTGGTAGTGAAATAGCGACGATTCTGATTGTTCCGATCTTAAATATCAAGTTGTCGAGTATTATTACTGATGCAAATGCGAGAGTTGAATAAACCAAGAAGAATTTCTCTGACGCTTTTGGTGCCTTTTTAGCGATAATAAGCAGACCGAAAAATACTGGTAAATATATGAGAATGTCTCGTAATAGTAGGAGTGATGAGACCCATGGTGGAGTAAGTAGAGTGGGATAGGAGGCTTGTCGTGGAAGGAACTCGACTTCACGGATGCCCATTATTAATCTTGACAAACGCTCAATCCCCGAGATTATGTATGGCCATACCATCGTTGCAACATAGTTCCACCAGACGAATAATGCAGAAAAAGCCACTAGCATTAGATTTAATAGGGTCATGCGTGTTTGGTGCCAAAGATCTGTTTTCAAATCTTTTCCAAAGCGTTTTCCTATAACTGAGAAAGCGGAAAAGAGAAAGAGATAGACTACCGCAATAAATGAAGTGAAGTGATGGCCAATTACCAGCGGAAAGATGAAGAAGAATAACAGGGCTCTATATTTTGGATTAGAAGGATTGCCTACAGATTTAACAATTAGATATAAAATAACTGTAAACAGTAATATTCCAATATTCTGACGCACAAATTGCATTGGCCAAAATATGGAGTCTGGCGAAACTGTGTATATCAGCAGAGCTATTGGTGTAATTGATGTATCTAGTTTTAGAGCTTTTCGCATTATTTCAACGAGTAGATAGACGAACATGAAAGAAGTAATGCTGATAATTGATGGAAGCAATAAAGCTAAATGAAAAGCGTCTAATCCAGAGACAGATGATAAAACCGCAGCAAAAGTATGAAGTAGAGGCCAACCAGAATATAAAGAGAGAATATTGGGTTCATTAATTACAAAAACACTTTCTTTCTGCAAAAAAGTTTTTACGACACCATAATCCCAGTTTCCATCACCAAATGGGATTATAGAATAATTCATAGAAATGTCGTAAACATTTCTGAGTAGCAGAAAAACTAGAGCTATTTGGATAATCAATAATTTTCTTGAATAGTTGAAGTTTAGCGAGATTATCGTAAATGTTACAATTAAGATTATTCCCATGTAATATGATTGTGGAAGAAGGATCTTATACCACAGAAAGATAACTAGGGTAATCACAAGAATTAATTCAGTGATAAACAGAATTTTTTCGATTTTCCTCAATAGAACCGCCACTTATTATATACATAGGTGCTGATCATATTTTTATTCCTAAATCAATCTATTTTTGAATCGCCACCTTAATCTTTAACACATTTCGCCCAATTTTTTCAAAGATTAGTCTGAATGCGAACCTCTTAGCCATGTACAATGTTTTCCAAAACAAGATTTTATTCACCAGTTTGTTCTATTGGTTGTAAATGGTTTCAAGTTTTATTACAACATCATCCCAGTCAATAATTTTCTTGCCTATCCATTTTTTCATAGCTACTCCACTGAAATGTTTTTCCAGAACACTGCAAATCAAATCTGACAATTCATTTAAGTCTATTGGAAAACTGATACCAAAACAACTCTCGTTATCAATCCACTCTTGAAGTGCGGAGGTGTTTGCAACTATGCATGGCGTTCCGAGAGCCAAAGCTTCGGCAACTACTTTGGAATATGCTTCATATCTCGATGGCAGGACAAAGACGTCAGCATTTACATACATCTGCAACAACTCCTGTCTCTTCAAATCTTGGTAAAATCTCACTCGATCTAGTACACCAAGTTTTCTTGCCAACATCTCTAGGCGATTCCTTAATGGCCCCTTTCCAACAATCTCCAAAATAACATCTTCATTCAGTTTTGGTAATGCTTTAATTAAATATTGAACCCCTTTGTATTCAACCAATCTACCAACAAATAAAACTGATTTAAAATTGTGCTTTCTGCGCTTTAAGCCTTTGAATTCTGAAAAATTCACCCCTCGTTGAATCACAGTAACTTTGCTTGGCTCAAAGTTGAATTGCTCGCACAGCAGTAATTTTTCGTACTCTGAGGCTGCAAGGATATTGGAGGCTCTCTTCAGAGTTTTCTTACCAAGAGGCTTAAAAATTCTAAATAAACAATCCCTGAAAGGTGTGTGTCCGGCACCGTGAAAACAGGGTGAAACAACAAAATTATCACATTTAGCCATAAAACCAGCAAGATGAAATGGAAAACTATGATAATTATGGGCATGAACTACATCAAACTTCTTTTTACGCAACATTACTGGCAGTTCCGATGAGAAGTAAAACGCGCCATTAGGCGCATAGCATGTATACCTCACAACTTTAACGCCATTAATTACCTCATACCTAGGAAGTGCACTATTAGGATTGCTTGCAAAAACAGTTACTTCATGTTTTCTCGCTAACCGCTCGGAAATGTTACGCAAATATTCTGACACTCCCCCGCCAACTATGTAGGCTGCAGAAGATACATGTAAAATCTTCATTCAAACAAACCTCTCACGCGGTACGAGCAACTTCTGAAATAACCGCAGTAAGTCTACCAGTCTTGCTTAAAGGAATTTCATCAACAAAACTGACATTAAAAGTCACATCTTTGGTAGAAAACCCTAAAACTTTTTGAAAATGCAGCTTTAACTTTTCCGCCATATCGCTTTCAGCCAAATCAGCCCTCTTAATCTTCAACAAAACATCAAAACAATCAATCTTGCGCTGAATAATGCGAAACTGCTCAATACCCTCATAATACTCAAACATACTCATAGCCACGGTAAAAGCTCTTGGCGAAATAAGCTTTCCATCAGGCAAAACAACAAATGAATCAGCCCTACCCTCAACAACCTCCATTAAAGGTAAAACTCTACCACATGGACACTCATCTTCTGAAGGTCTGCCAACATCCCCGATGGAATAGCGAATAAAGGGCATAACAAAATTGAACAGACTTGTATGAACTATTTCGCCATGCTCACCAGCAGAAACAGGATTGCCATCTTTATCAACAAACTCTGTAATTACACTGTCCACATCCATGTGATAACCCACCCGCTCTGGACACTGCCACGCTGTCCTATCTACCTCTGAACAGCCAAACTGATCGTAGTAAGGCGCATTAAACACTTTTTCCAAATACTTACGAGCAGAAACATCAATAAAATCGGCGCTGCCAAACATCAACCTAGGTCTAACTTCACTAATACCTTCACGTTCAACATACCGCCCAACCAAAAACAAAGCTCCCGAATAACCATCTAAAACATCTGGCCTCGCCTCGCGAATAAGCTTAACCTGATCCGCAGTTCTACTAAAAACAGAAATGCAATCCTGAGCAAAAATGCCCAACCTACGCTGAATACTAGTAGTGTCAGCAAAATGCCGCGGCGAAGTCACAAAAACCCATTTATCTCTTGGACGCTGACCACAGCTAACATTTGCACGCAAATAGATTGCCTTACGCCAATCATCCTCAACGCTACTTATGTAAAATTTGAAAGGCTTACCCGTGGAACCACTCGTCCTCAAAACTTTAAGCTCACCAACATCATACTGCTTCGAAACCAACAGAGAAGGCTCCACAAGTCGCAATTCATCCTTTCTAACAATAGGCAACTTGGACAAATCATCCAAAGTCCTAACATCATCAGGCTTCAAACCAACTCTTCTAAATTTGTCATGATAAAAAGGCACAAATTCATAAGCATACCTCACAACAGCTCGGAGACGCTTTTCCTGATACTTCCTCAGCTTTTTCTTATCCCAATGCAACCTTCTTAATCCTGCACTAAGAAAATACAAAATCCTAAAGAGATTAGCCATCAACCCCAACTCTACTAAGCTTAAGCGCTTTTATCATTTTTCCATTCCTTGCGTACATCCTCTACTTTCTGCCATTTATGAAGTGACCTTCCACTAATCCACAAAATTAAAGCATAAAAAAGGATGATTTGAGAACTAAGAAAGCTAATAAAAAGACCAGCCCATTTATTCAACTTTTTTAGAACATAACTCTCGCTCTGGCTTCTACTAAGAGCCGTGACAGCAACAAACAACCCAAGAGCAAGCAGCAAAAGAACTGGATCATACAACGCCAGAGCGAAAAGAAGTGCAACAATGGAGAGCAACCATAATGCAGGAAATATGCAGTGCATCAAAAATTCCATAGGCAAAATTAACATTCCATACACGCCGTACTTTTTCCTCAACATACAACCTCTAAAATCCCAAAAAACCCGAATCAACCCCTGACCCCTCCTAACCTTTTGTATAAATCGAGAACGCAAGTTAGGAGGAGCATACTCAAAGAAAACCGCTGAAGAGTCATAAACCGCTCTATAACCCTTTCTTCGAATAATATTTGCTAAACGAGAATCATCAGCGCTCTTCTTTTCAGGAAGCGTTTCAATCAAATCAGCTCTATACGCTGACAGTTCGCCATGAAATATTGGAGTTGAGTCGAGGATACTTTCTCCTTCTCTAAGAACCTCGTAAACATCACGGTAAGTCTTCTCTAACAACGTAGACGGGTTCTGGTCAGGATTCAACAAAACTTGTCTTCCACAAGCAGCACCGACACTAGAGTCATAAAAGTTACTAACTATCTTGGTGATTGCTGATTTATCAAGCATCGCGTCTGAATCCGAGATAATTTTGATTTCCCCTGAAGCTTTGGAGTAGGCGACATTAACCGCGTGAGACTTGCCCAACCTCTCTTTTTCTCGAATAAACAAAACCTTTATGCCCGTATTTTGTCGCATAAACTCTTCAACTATTTCAGGCGTTCTGTCAGTTGAACCGCTATCAATTATAACTAGCTCAAGCAGTTCCTTCGGATAATCCTGCTCAAGCACATTTTTAAGTTTATTCGGCAAAGTAGCTTCCTCATTATAAGTCGCCACAATCAAAGAAACTTTCGCCTTCAACTCTTTTGAACTCCAATTTTTTCCACGCTTGCGATAATTCTGAATTAAAAGAAAATACCCTAAATATACGACGACTAGAATGGAAACTAATGAAAGACTAAATAATAGTAGCAGCATCTAAAATAGCACCTACTTCTTATACGGTATTCCCACGCCCGCGTAGAAAATATCCGGGCGTTCTGCAAGCTTCTGAAAAATCCCCCAACCATCAATCAGAATGGGGGTACGCATCTTCCTAAGCATCGCTAAAATGGCATCGTCTTTAGCAAGTTGCACGAATTCATTATGCTTAACAGTGAAAATTAACGCGTCTAATGTTTCCAGAATTTCCTCTGGATCTTCCACTACATGAAAACTAATACCTTCTGTTTCTTTGACCTTGGGATCCCACAAGAAGACACTTGCGCCTCTTTCTTTGAGTTTCGCTGCAATTACAAGTCCATGGCTATAGCGAATATCATCAGTATTTTCTTTGTAAGCTATACCGCAAATCAAAACATTCAAATTTTTTAAATCTTTGCCAAGGCTTGACAATATATTTTGCAGGATCTCCACGACATGTTCAGGCATATAATCATTCGCTTTTCTAGCCCAATACCAAACAGAAGAAAACCCTCTTTTAGAAGAAACATCCTTAAACGCCGTTTCAAGGTATAAGGGATCTTTTGTTAAACAGTACCCACCAACGCCAGCAGAAGGAAACGGAATATTATTACGCGGATAGCTATCATTAGCCACTTTCACAAGTTCATAAGCATTCATTCCATACTTTTCAGCAAGCAAAGCTAAATCATTAGCAAAAGCAAACAAAGTCTGTCTGTACGCGTTATCCACCAACTTTACTAGCTCAGCAATTTCAGGTCTGTCAACAATTATAATTTTCCCACCAATAGTTTCATAAACACAGGCAGCTCTTTCAGAAGCAACTCTATCCATACCGCCTATTATCTTAGGCAGAGAAACCATCTCCTCAATCGCTTTATCTCCTAACACACGTTCTGGACAAAATGCCAAAAAGAAGTCTTCACCACATCGCAATCCAGTCTTCTCCTCTATAAAAGTTGCAATCTTGCGAGAAGTTCCAACAGGCACAGTTGATTTAATCACAAACAACTTTCCCTTAACTTCATTAGGATTAGAACAAATACTCTCGAAAAGATTGAACAAGTTAGAAAGATCTGGTGTTCCATCCGAACCAATGCCTGTGCCTATTGCCACAAAGATAACATCCGACCTACACAAAGCCTCATGCAACTCATCTGTAACAAAGAAACTTTTGTTCAGAAAATTCCCAATCAAGACCTTTTCTGCTTCTGCACTAGGCCAATCTAAACAATTATCACGAATCTTATGCAAGGTACGAGGATCCGCATCAACGCCAAAAACTTTGTGCCCTGCCCTAGCCAAAAGCAAGGCAAGTGGGAGACCTATTCTGCCAAGTCCAATAACGCAAACATTTACCATATTAGTTACCCTTCTTTCGAATTTTATTAAGACTTATTCTGAAAATTGAGCTATAGAAATGCAACAACAGAAACCTTGCTCATCGCTTTCACGAGCCAAACCAAACAAAGTTTAAAACAAAAACGCACAATCAAACACATAATGAAAAACATTCAAAAGCAAAATATCAACACGCTTTAAAGCCTTTTCAAATGTTGTTGTGGCGCAGAAAACAGCCAACAACAACATTTAAGCACAGAACCAATTCCAACATCCCCACACTCATGCATACATGGTATAACCATCTTAAGCTTTTTATGGCAACTGGAAAATGGACAGTTAAAACGGCAACGGACAAAGCCTGAAACAAATCTTCAACAAAATTAAAGGTTATCACAAATTGTCTGTCCAATCCGCTGCAAGAGACAGACGCTTTAAAAGGAACTAGTTATAACATATTCAGAAACTTTTCCACTG
>Ga0123519_10012404_pt1 | contig 12408 bp, 8 predicted proteins | sample YelNatPaOPRAMG02_FD_87396 | JGI IMG/M metagenome (GOLD analysis project Ga0123519, IMG submission 87396) | Hot spring microbial communities from Yellowstone National Park - Yellowstone National Park OP-RAMG-02 (version 2) | ecosystem: Environmental > Aquatic > Thermal springs > Hot (42-90C) ... | reverse complement strand
CAAAAAACTTTTTGGAAAAATTTGGAGGAGATAATCTGGACGATGTGCAAATCGCATATAAATCATATATAAAAAGAATTTCATTATGAATAATTCGGTTCTTTTTAATGAGTCGAATATAAAAATTTAAATATCGCTTCAAGGCTCAAAACTGCAAATATCTCAATGATAAAAGAAATGATGTATTTGGCCGAGATTGAGAAAAACAAAGGTAAAAACATTATATCTCTTGGAGTTGGAGTGCCGCATTATAAAATGCCGAAGTATATCAGAGAAAGCGTCGTGAAAGCCGTTACAAGCAAAAACGATATAGATAAATACACATTTTTCGCCGGAATGCCAAAATTGCGCAGATTGATTGCGAACAAAGCCGCGGAAGAGATAGGCATTACAACATCGGAAGATAATATTTTAGTGACAGCCGGTAGCATGGGGGCTTTATTTTACAGCATACTAGCGATTATAGAAAAAGGAAACGAGGTTATATTGCTTTCGCCTTATTTTGCTTCTTACGCTCAGCAAATTAGTCTTGCTGGAGGTAGAGTCGTTGAAGTAGCGCTTAAAGAACCGGAAGATAAAAACGGAACTTACAGCATCGATCTTGATAAAATCGCAAAAAGTATTACAAAAAAACAAAATTAAAAAAATTTTAAAATTACTATTGACACAATTCATAGCAATATGATATTATAATAATAGAAAATATTTGTTCTTTAAAAAAACAAAAACAAAAAATATATTCTTGGGGAGAAATCTGGCTTTGAGCGCTCAAAGCCGGTTTCCTCCCCAAGCCTTTCTGTTCGTTATCGAATTCTTCTGTCGCAAGGCAGATCTATTTGATATCGAGATATATCATTTCTTCCGCAAGGTTGGAATGATATGTTCAGGTATATCAACTGGTATCGCAAGATATTAAGTGATATATCAGGAATATATAAGCCTCTTTATCGCAAGATAAATACTTGTATATTTCTCAGACGAGTTCTATTTTGTGCGATTCACCTCTCATGAAATAGAACAAGGAAGAAATCTAATCTTTTCTTCGAGGCTTGGGGATTTTCTATATGTAAAGCGCGCGCTAACCTGTCTAGATCGCCCGCGCATTTTTAATTCCACATCGGACAAACAATTTTATAATCGCAGGATTTGCAGTAAAAACTTTTTTTCGGCGCGAAATCCGATTCCTCGATGTCTTTAATCATTGAGATAATTTCTTCGCGCGTTTTAGCGGGATCAGCTAACTTTTCTCGCACCTTCCTTGTGCCGTCTTCAAGAAAATACCATCCAGCCCGCGCTATCTTTAAGCCGTAAATTTCTTCGCAGGCCATTGTGTAAATAGAAAGCTGTATATCTGTATTTACATTTTCATCGCGCTTTGATTTGCCCGTTTTATAATCGATGATTTCATAAACCCCATTGTCAATCTCATCAATGCGGTCGATGCGGCCTTTAATCATATATGGCCCAATTTTTAAACTAAAATTTTTCTCAATAAAAGCGGGAATAATAAATGGCTTTGAATTTGCCTCATAATAATTTTTCAGCATTTCTAAACCTTTTTTCTTTTGTTTATTTTCATGCGCCTTACTTTGATATCCCAAATTTATCCAATTTTTTTCATATAAATCTTCAAGAATTTCCATTGAAACATTTTGTCCGTCCATGAGAAGTCTGTAGAAATCCTTAAGGGTATTATGCACTGATGTGCCAAAAGCAGTGGAGGAAGATGGCTTCATGGGCAGTCTTAAAATATATCTGTATGAATATTTGAGCGGACATTTATTGAATGTGTCAAGTTGGCTGTAGCTCACATGCACGCCGACTTTTTTGTTTGGCCTGAAAATTTTATCTTCAAAATCTTTTTTCGCGACATTTATATTCTCATTAAGCGTAAATTCTCTTTGTTTGATGCTGTTATCTTTTGCTATTTCCTCGAGAAATATAGACCTTTCCCAATTTTTTGAACCTTCGTATTTATCGCTGTAGGTTAAAATAAGCTGTTCTTTTGCTCTTGTGCAGGCCACATAAAATAATCTTCTTTCCTCTTCTTTATGATGATCTCCGATTGGAAGCGGTTCTTTCAAAAGCTCGTCTGGCATTTCAATCGAATCTCTCTTATCGGTTGTCGGAAATCTTTGTTTCACCAAATTAACGATAAAAACATTTTTGAATTCCAATCCCTTAGCGCTATGAGCGGTCAATACCTTAACGCCTTCTTCTTCCTCAAAATTATTATTGCTTTCAACAATTTCCGATTCCTCTAACAATTTCGCATAATCCAAAAAATTTCCTATATAATTATCTTTATTTTCACGTTCAAAATCCGCGACTATTTTTGAAAACGCGCCGATATTTTTTATTCTTTCTTCATTTTCCGCATTCAAATTATCAGATAAAAATTTTATATATTTTGATTCTTCCAAAAATTCTCCCAAAATAATACTTATAGGTTTTCTTTTTGCTGTTTCAGTCAATTTATTCAAAATTTCATACACAAGGCAAAAGCCATTAATATTATTCTTCTTGCCGTATTCGTCAAGATAATTAAAATAACTTTCATGCGTTTCATCCAATTCGTTTATAAAATTAAAAATCTCTTTCATCGGGATATCAAAAACTGGAATCTGCAAAATACGATAGATGGCGGTGTTGTCTTTATGATTCATTATTGCGCGCAAAACCGCGATCAAATCGCGCGCTTCATTTGTTTCAATCACATTTTGATTGGCGCGCGCGAAATATGGGAGTCCTCTCAACCTAAGTTCGTCTATGAACGGCTGCAGCAGATTGTTTGTGCGGCCGAGAATCGCGAAATCAGAAGGATCGGAGCCGTCTTTTATTTTTTTCTCTATATAATCAACGACCTCATGCGCTTCATGGAGATAATTTTGGAAATGCCATATTTCAATTGAATTTCTTGCGTTGGGATTGGTTTGGCTTGCAAGTTTTTTTGAGATGCCGGATTTTGCTTCGAGCCTTTCGGGATTATTGTTTTGTATCAGAGAATAAGATGCGTCCAAAATATCCTGATTGTTGCGGTAATTCTGAACAAGCGACACGGATTTTGCGTCAGGAAACGCTTTTTTGAACATTGAAATATTATTCAGAGACGCGCCTCTCCATCTATAAATAGACTGATCGTCATCGCCGACAACAACCAAGTTTTTATATTTTCCCGCAAGCATCAGGACAAGCAAGGTTTGCGCGTAATTTGTATCCTGAAATTCATCAACCATGATATAGCGAAATCTGTCTTGAAAATAATTCAAAACGGTTTTTCTCGATTCAAAAAGTCGTATTGTGTTCATTATTAAATCGCCGAAATCCATAGCGTTTTCCTGAGCAAGAAGAAGCTGGTATTGTTCGTATGCATTTGCGATTTCGTTTAATTTTTGAGCTTCTTCTTTTTCCAGATCATCCTTTGCCATTTCCAGTTTTTTTTCAGCGAATTTTTTATATTCTTCCGGCAAAATATATTCATCCTTCAGTCTGCTGAAATGGGTTAAAAGAGCGTGTATAAAATTTGAATTATCATTGCTTGGTTTGTAATATTCAAATTCAAAACCATAGAAATTAGTTTTAATCAGCGTCCATTGTTGAATTTTTGTCATTAATTTGAAATTTGAGTCGATGCCGATTTCAATGCCTTTTTCGCGCAAAATCTTATCGCAAAATCCATGAAAGGTTTTAATCCATATTTCTTCGTATCCAAACGGCATATCTATATCTACGCGGCTTGTCATCTCGTTCGCCGCCTTTTCCGTGAAAGTAAGAGCCAAAATTTGCTCAGTCGGTATGCCTTTATTTTGAACAAGATAAAGAATTCTGTTTGTAATGACGCGGGTTTTGCCCGTGCCTGCTCCGGCAACTATCAAAAGCGGTCCGTTGATATGTTCTACGCAGATTTTTTGATTTTCATTTAAAATCATATAAAAAATTATAGCACAAAAAATCTTTAGAATTTTTGGCTTTTGCATTTAGAACGCTTTTACCACTTGGTCTTTATGCTTTTATTTTTCTTTATCATCCGCTTTCTTCTTTGCCTTCAGTTCTTTTTCATCCCCGATTTCCTGTACGGCCTTCGCGTCTTCTTTCAGGCTCAATCCGATTCTATGTTCATCCGGTTCAATGGCGATGATTTTTGCTTTAATAGTGTCGCCAACCTTAAATTTTTTCGCGGCTTCGGATTCATTCCCCAATTCCGTAATATGTATCAAGCCATTTATTTCATCGTCGAGTTTCACAAAAACTCCAAAAGGAGTTATCCTATTCACAACGCCTTCAACCATCTGTCCAATCTTAAATTTCTTTGTTGCTTCAAGCCACGGATCTTTGGTGAGCCGTTTTATTGAAAGTGAAATTTTATCGCCGTCAATCCCTATAACTAGCGCTTCAATCTCATCTCCGATTTTTCCGTATTGCGCGGGATCATCAACATGTCCCCAAGCTATTTCAGATATATGAACCAGTCCTTCAAGATCTCCAAATGTGACAAATATTCCAAATTTTACAATGCCGCTGATTTTCCCTTTTATTTTTTCACCAACTTTTAATCCGTTTAACGCTTGTTGTCTTTCTGATTCAAAAGCGGCCTTTTCAGATAAAATCAATTTTCCATTTTCTTTGTCTATGCTTAAAATTTTCACCTGAAGAGGTTTGCCGACAAGCTGTTTTAATCTGTTTAAAATGACGCCGGGATCAGCGCCGTCAACCCTCGGATAATGCATCGGAGCAAGCTGTGAGACAGGGATAAATCCTTTTATTCCGTCCATATCAAGCAAAAGCCCTCCTTTATTCGCTTCGGTTGGCGTAATGGAAATCGGATAGTCGCCTTCAAAAGCATCTAAAAATCTCTGCCACATACGTTCTTGTCCGGCCTTTCGCAAAGATAAAACCATAAGACCGTCGTTATTTTCTTCTTCTATGATATAAACATAGATTTTATCGCCCTCTTTTAGATGTTTAACGGTATCCACGCTGTCATGCAGTTCTTTTCCGCATATAACGCCTGTTCTGATGCCATCAATATCAACAAGAATCTTGTTCTTTGTGATATTTACAACAACACCTTCAATTAAAGATCCTCGTTTTGGAGGCGGGGGCAGGGGATATTTTTTCAGCATCTCGGACATGAGCTCGTTTTCATTCGCGGCAAATTTTCTTTTTGGCATAAAATATTATGGCAAAGTATGATTAATAATAAAGCTTTAGCCGCGCGCTACCTTGCCTAATTAAACGCGCGGATCAAAAGCACAGGTATGTTAACAATATAAAGCGTTTAAGTCAAGATTTTTATGCGGGTTTTGCGTCCGGTTTTGCTTTTTTTGAAATTATTTTTGCCGCTTTTTCATCTTTGTTTGCGGCTTTTTGGAGCTCAATCTGATTTTCATCTTTCGCGACAATTTTTATCGTGTCTCCTTCTTTAAACTTGTCCTCAAGAAATTGTTGCGTTAAAGGATCTTCAACCAGATCGCGCAAGGTTCTTTTTACGGGACGAGCGCCGTATTGCGGGTCATAGCTTAATTTTGCTAGAACCTCGAGCGCTTCGGGAGTCAACTCAAGTCTTAAATTTTTCTTTGCGAGTCTATCTTCAAGATATCCAAGATGAAGTTTTACGATTTGCTTGATATCTTCATGCTGTAAAGGTTTGAAGAAAATTATTTTATCAAGTCTGTTTAAGAATTCGGGCCTGAATGTCCGTTTTAATTCGCGGTTAATTTCTTCTTTGATGGCGTCATAATCAGAATAAGCTTGTTCAAGTTCATGGCCCCTGAGATTAAAGCCCAGTGGAGCGGCTTTTTCTGTTAATTTCTCCGCGCCGAGATTTGATGTCATGATAATAATCGTATTTTTGAAATCAACCTTTCTACCTTTTCCGTCCGTAAGCTGTCCATCTTCCAAAATTTGCAAAAGAAGATTAAATACATCCGGGTGAGCCTTTTCGATTTCATCAAACAAAATCACGGAATACGGTTTTCTGCGCACTGCCTCAGTTAATTGTCCGCCTTCTTCATATCCAATATAGCCAGCCGTTGTGCCTGTTAATCGTGATGTATTATGTCTTTCCATAAATTCACTCATATCTATTTTGATAAGAGCGTTCCTATCGTTAAACACCTCCTCGGCCAAAACCTTTACAAGTTCAGTTTTTCCGACGCCTGTTGGTCCAAGAAACATAAATGATCCGATTGGACGATTGTAATCAGCAAACCCGGCTCTGGACCTGCGTATTGCTTTTGAAATGATCTCAATCGCTTCATCCTGCGCGATAATCCTTTTTCGTAAAGTGTCTTCAAGACTCATCAATCTCGCGATTTCTGTTTTTACAAGCCTTGTGACAGGAATTCCAGTCATGGTAGAAACAACATTGGCGACATCTTCTTCCGTGACCTTTTCGCGTTTTTCTCTTGGAATTTTAACATTGCGCAATTCTTCAATCTGTTTGATTATTGAAAGTTCTTTATTTCTTAAATCAGCCGCCAGTTCATAATTTTGATTGGAAACTGCTTCTTCTTTTTCTTTTATGATGGCATTCCATTCGTGCTGAAGCTTTTTGATATTCTCATTATCAATTTTAACAGACATTCTTTTTAAAGAAGCGGCTTCATCAACAAGATCAATCGCTTTATCAGGCAGAAATTTATCCGTAATGTATCTTTTTGAAAGAACAACAGCCGCCTGTATGGCTTCGTCAGTAATGATTAAATTGTGATGATTTTCAAGCCCATCTTTTAATCCGGCAAGCATTTTGATCGCATCCTCTTCACTTGGTTCTTCTGTCATAACAGTTTGGAATCTTCGTTCAAGGGCAGGATCATGTTCAATGTGTTTTCTATATTCGGAAGTTGTTGTGGCGCCGATAATTTGAACCTTTCCGCGCGACATTGCGGGTTTTAAAATATTCGCCGCATCAAGACTTCCTTCGGCTGAACCCGCGCCAATCACAGTGTGCAATTCATCTATAAATAAGATTACATTTGTCTGACTGGCTGCTTCATCCAAAACCTGTTTGATTCTTTCTTCAAATTCTCCTCTGTATTTTGTGCCGGCGATTAAAGATGTCATAGAGAGAGCAAGAATCTTTTTGTTTAACATATTATCAGGCACTTGTTCGCGGGCTATCGCCTGTGCGAGACCTTCAACAACGGCTGTTTTGCCAACGCCAGGCTCGCCGATCAGAACTGGATTATTTTTCGTTTTTCTGCAAAGGATGCTGATGACGCGCTGAATTTCTTTTTGTCTGCCGATAACAGGGTCAAGTTTGCCGCTTCTTGCCTCTTCCACAAGGTCGGTTGTGAAATAATCAAGCGCAGGCGTCTTTGAAGGCTTGTTTACCCCTCCTTTTTGCCCCTTCTTATGTTTATAAGCATCTTTGAATTGATCTTTTTCTATATTTCCTGTCAAAACACCTTGCAATCCTGTCAAGAAGAATTCAATAGGATTCATTGCCGTGGACATTTGTCTCATGCTTTCACGGCTTTTTTCGAATATCTCAATAATTTGCTCTTTGATGTTTTTTGGGTTGATCTTCATGTTTTCAAGAATCACTGTCGCGGCTGTGTTTTCCTGTGAAACAAGAGCATACAGGAGATGTTCGGTGCCTACGAATTGATGACCGTATTCATCTGCGCATTTTATCGCGTCCTCAATCACTTTTTTTGCAAAGCCGCTTAAGCCGCTTGGACCTTTATCGCTTATTTTCTGAACTCCCGAACGTTCAACGGACTGTAAAACAAGATTTACGGTTTCAAAAGTCACGCCGAAATTCATTAAGATGGAAGCGCCAAGCGAATTTTGCTGTGTCAATATTCCAAGCAGAATATGCTCCGTTCCGATATATGTTAAATGACTCTCTTTTGCCTTTTCCTGAGCAACAATAAGAGCTTGCTTAACCTCCTTTGTGAATCTTTCGAATTTATTGAAGTCTGTCATATTGATTATTTTAAATGTTTATTAATTTTATCATATTTTATAACGAATTTGAATACCTAAATCTTACTTTGACTTTACTAATTAAAATTCCATTGTCCCACAGATAAAATCAATTTTAGCACTCTTAATTATAGAGTGCTAATTATACGAAGTCAAGTAATTGAGGCCAGATTTAATTAAATGCCGTAAGTTAAAAAGTCTGTCATTCAAACGGTACAAATCTTAAAGTGGAGACTATCTCGTAAAAAATATTCCTGTTTGGATCAAATAGTTTTGAAACAGCCGGATTGTACGATATGCGGTATATAAATTTGCTTTCCCGGTCCGCGTAAAATATTACTTTTGAGCCAAGAGTTCTTTTATAAGATGGCGTTCCATCAAGGCCGATTTTGCTTTTTTGTATAGTAGAATCATTAAAAGACGCAACATATTCATCCTAGGTTTGTTTTTTCGAATTCGGCAAAAGCTCAATGGCGATTATATCGAATTTTTGTTCAACGCCGGCATTAGATTTTGCTTCGTATGTTTGTCCTTGAGCGTTTTTCGAATTTTCACCGGATATTTGTGTTTGAGAATCTTTAGATTTCGCGCCGGTCGTCTGTTCTCCGGTATCTTCTGATTTTTCATCCGCAACAGGCAGTTTAAATCTTAATATTTTTGCATCATTTTCGATGATCCAATCTTTTCTGTATTTCAGCATAATTCCAAGATCTCCGCTTTTATAAATATCAAATGAAACAGGCTTTTTTTCCTCTTTTTGTATCTCAGGAGCGTTGACCGCGCTTATATTTTCAACCTTGAGTATATCCTTGCCGTTTTGATTTTTTTCATAATACCCGCGCACCTCCACACGTTTTTCGGATGTATATTTATCAAGATCAAAGCCGTTTCTATCAATCAAAACAACACTTCCATCGTCCTTGGTTAAGATATGGGTCGCAATATTTTTCATATTCACTCCGATGGGTTTTAACGATCCTTGTTCAACAGCTTCTTCTCTTACAAACGGTGATTCAGGCTTAATAGGGCGATGGTGCGTCAAAAAATATCCGGCAATCAAAAGCGCCGCTATAAAAAGATATAATGCTACAGTAAAGAATCTTGATGTGTTTTTGTCCATTTTAGACCAAGATGTTTATATGCGTTTTCTGTGGCTATTCTTCCGCGCGGAGTTCTTTCCAAAAATCCCAATTGCATCAAATACGGCTCATAAATATCTTCGATTGTTTGTTCTTCTTCGGAAGTTGCGGCCGCGAGCGTGTTCAATCCAACAGGGCCGCCGTTAAATTTTTGTATGATAAAACTGATTAAATTCCTGTCTGTATTATCAAGACCGAGCTCATCAACTCCCAATGATTTAAGGCTTTGTTCTACAATTTCGAGTGTGATGATTTCTGCGTTGTTGAAATCGGCAAAATCCCGCGTGCGGCGGAGAAGCCTGTTTGCAATCCTCGGTGTTTGTCTCGAAGATAAAGCCAATCGATGCGCCGCATTCTCATTGATTTTGCAGTTCAGAATCTTTGCTGAACGCAGAATAATCTGTTTGATTTCGTCAATCGAATAGAAATTGAGTTTAATGATATGGCCGAATCTGTCGCGCAAAGGACTGGAAAGCATACTGATTTTTGTTGTGGCTCCGATTAAAGTGAATTTGGGAAGATTTAATCTCATTGATTTCGCGGACGGCCCTTTTCCAAGAATCAAATCAATACCAAAATCTTCCATTGCGCTGTATAAAATTTCCTCAACAGCAGGCTTTAATCTGTGGATTTCGTCTATGAATAAAACATCGCCGTTCTGCAGATTTGTTAAAATCGCGGCAAGATCGCCTTGTTTTTCCAATACAGGACCTGAAGTGATTTTAATATTCGCGCCAACCTCGTTTGCAATAATATTCGCAAGCGTTGTTTTTCCGAGACCAGCCGGGCTGTGAATAAGAATATGTTCGATCGGTTCATGCCTTTTACGCGCGGCTTCAATAAGAATAATGAGATTTTTTTTGACATCTTCTTGTCCGATGTATTCCGATAGAGTTTGCGGCCTGAGAGTCGCCTCAAATTTTAGAGAAGCGCCGTCATCCGCAAAAGGGGAGACATTAGGATTTTTGATAGAATCGGTTTTTTTCTTTTCGCGCTGTATCATAGAATTTATTATACTTTTTTTTGAGTTAAAATAAAATCACGAATCTCAGATGGATTTGGCGCATCAGGAAAAGATATGGATAGATCATGTGAAGCGGTTTCAATGACGCATTTTCCGTAATTGAATATTTTCAGATTAGATAAGACGCCTTTTGAAACAAATGTGATTTCCTGAATGTTATTTATGTTTATTTCATTTTCTGTTTTAAACATTATCGCTTTCCAGTCAATATAGATGACTCTTTTATTCGTGACAATCAATTTATCAAATCTGTTGTCTATAAAAACATGCAAAACCATCAATCCGAAAATGGCGGTTATAAAAGCAATTAATATAGAAATCGCGGTTAAAGACAAGTTTGTCCTCATCCAATAAATTATTAGATAAAAAGGAATGCTTGAAAGCGCTGTTGCAACAAGCTTTATAATCATAGGCAAAATATGATGGCGGTATACGCGCAAAATTTGTTCGTCGTTGTGAAGTTGCATGCTGGAGAAATTATAACATAAATAAAGTTGATTTGATGTTGATTGAAAATTATTCTTCGTAATTTGTGCGGACGATCGTATTTGCTAAATATTATCCTGTTTTTTCTGACATACATTATCTCCCCATAATCCTTTTTTGGCCTTCATAGCTTTTTTCTGAGCCTGCCGAAATTCTTGTTGATATTTATAAGGCAAATGATATGTATATTCGCGCGCATAACCTTCGCTGACCATTAATTTATTGAAATTGGTTCCATCTTCAAAAAATACATATCTAAGCAGACGTCCATATTTATCTTTATCTCCTTGACTTTCATCCGATTCAAGCAATACATTTTTACCGGTTAAAAGCTCCTTGGCTTTATTTGATGCCTGTAAACCGAAACACTTGGAGAGTTCTGGAGCATTTATTCCAATCAGTCTGATTCGTTCGATTTTACCGTTAATCTTTACATCCAGCGTATCTCCATCAACGATTCTAGTCACCATATAGATGCCAGCAGCTGTATTTTGAGATGAAATGACTGATTCTTGAAAATTTTGCGTATCTTTCAAGGTTTCACCAATCTTTTTATTATTCTTTTGTTTAATTTTAATGGCGGCTTGGTTGATATCTGTATTTGCAGGCGTGCGCGTTAATACAGGTGCCGATAAAGGCATTGTTGTATGAGCAAAAATTCCGGTCAAAATAAAAAACAATAGAAAAGAAGGAATAAAAACTTTAATCGCATTCTTGTGCGTTTTGAGGCCGAATTTCTCCCAGAAGACCAATATCTTTTTGATTCTCTTTGCTTCTTCAGATTTATTCATAAGCTTTGAGGTTATATCTATGAATCTATTAAATCCCAATAGACACCTTCCGGCAAATAGTTATTTCATAAATGGCTGTGAGTTATATCCTCACAGGTCAATATGTATCTGATTTATGCACATTAATAAATTTTCTGTTGATAGCATGTTTCACAGAGAATCCTGCCATCATATTGTTTTGGCCATCCTGTTTTTATTTCAACATGACAGTTCCCACACGACACCGTTCTCAGAGTACCTGAAAACGGTATCCATTTGAAGTTTTCCTGCAAACGCCGCGCATAATGCGTATAAGGTAAAGGAACTCCTAACTGTTGTGCAAAAGTAATATCTGTCTTTTGAATTTGAAATGGTTTTTTTGCTTGATCGTCCCAGTAAATTTCCTGTGTAGTCGATTTATCCGCCATCATACTGTCGTCAGGGATAGATGTGACATCTTTATATGTGGAGATTCGTTGTTCCTGAAAAGGCTGTAACCGAAATCCATACCTCCTTTTTTCCTCATCTTTTAAAGGCCAATGCATAGAAGCCCAGCTCTCATCATACGGATTGGCGGCAAAATAGCCGGGGAAAAACTGCCCATACTCCTTTGTTTGTTTCATTTTCTGAATAATCCGGCTCTTTAATTTTTCATATTCTTCGGGAGAATAAGGCTTATTAAAGATATGATACTTTTTCCCCACCAGTCCACAGCACCCAAAGATATGGTCACACTGAAAACAATGAGCCGCATATTCCGCATATTTGCACTGGATGGTATTGTAACAAAACTTATTATCATAGCACTGATCTTGCGCCAGAGAAGAACAATAGACCAATTCTGAATTAATCGCCGCTCCAATCGTATCGAGAGAATCTTTGCTTCCTCCTCCTGCTCTCGTGGAATTGATACAATCTTCGGCAGGACCAGTCATTAAGTAACAGTTTTGACAGTTTTTGCAATCTTCCAAGAAGTTCCCTGAAACATTTTCACAATGATCATTAATAAGTGCTTTGTACCAAGCTTGTTCTTTCATCATCGTCTGAAAAATCTTCT
>Ga0123519_10012398_pt1 | contig 12410 bp, 7 predicted proteins | sample YelNatPaOPRAMG02_FD_87396 | JGI IMG/M metagenome (GOLD analysis project Ga0123519, IMG submission 87396) | Hot spring microbial communities from Yellowstone National Park - Yellowstone National Park OP-RAMG-02 (version 2) | ecosystem: Environmental > Aquatic > Thermal springs > Hot (42-90C) ... | reverse complement strand
CTTTTTCAGTGCACTTACAATATCCTTAATTGCCTCAGGCGGATGTTGGAAATCCGCATCAAGGACGACGAAGTAAGGTGTTTCTGAGAAAAGAATGCCTTCCATGACGCTTGCTGTTAGACCGCGGTCCTCTATATTCCTCTCAATGAGAGAGACTTGGTTGTGGACATGCGCATATTCTTTGACTTTTGCTTGCGTGCCATCGGTTGATGAATCGTCTATGACAAGGATTTTCGCCGATGGGTATAGGGAATTGAGTGTTTCGAGCATCGGTATGATATTATGGCTTTCGTTAAGAGTCGGTAGTATAATCGTGAAATCCCCATTAGAAGACCGTTGCTCGATCATAACCCCGCCATTGACTTTCTTTTGTTGATATATAATTTTCCCGCCAAATTAACCATGGTTAATCTTCGGCGACGCGAGTTTCTTCTTTTGATAGGTGAGTATTTTGGGTAATACCGAGTCATCAAACGACTTGTCTTTGAATTTCATATCGATGTGATTCCGACCGATGCCGATAACCTTGTCTGAGGGTTCGAGAGTATTCGTCCCATCGACAATATAACCATCATAATTGTCAAGGAGTCCAGAAAAGCAATCGTGTGCCGCTGTTAATATGATGATGTCTGAGTTGAGGATGTCTGAAACCTTGGCCTGTATGATGCCATTTTTAACGAGAGGATCATATGGATAAATGTGTTGTGCTCCGTTTTTCTTGAGATGATCGATAATGTAGAATGCGGGGGCATTTCTGGTATCCGATGAATTCTTCTTATAGGACAATCCCAAAATGCCAAATTTCGTCTCAGAAACATTCTTACCAATTTTATCAGAGCAGATCAATAATGCCTTTTCTGCTGTCAAGGTCGGCATCAAGTCATTGATTTTTCTTGCGGCATAAATAAGTCCGAGATCGAGTCCTTCTCCATCAAAAGAATGCGCAAGGAGCAGAGGATCCTTTTTGAGGCAGTGGCCGCCAACTCCGCAGCTGGCTTTATAGGGGTGAAAATTCCATTTTGTGGATGCGGCGAAAATCGCTTCTTCAATGTCGATATTTGCTTTTTCGCACATTATTGCGAAAAGATTCATCAAGGCGATGTTAACATCTCTTTGGACATTTTCCATAAGTTTGATGAATTCCGCCGTCCGCGTTGAAGAGACAAGGACGACTTCATTTACGATATTCTCGTAAAGTTTAGCAGTGATCTCCGCTGACTCTGGGTTGATGCCACTGACGACTTTTGGTATATTCCTGAGCGATCTTTCTTTGTTCCCTGGATCTATTCTCTCTGGAGAATAGCCGACGAAGAAGTCTTTGCCAGCAAATAGACCAGTTTTTTCGAGTGCCGGTACGACAATTTCTTCCGTGGTACCGACTTTGACGGTGCTCTCCAAGACGATGAGTTTTCCAGTAATATCGTTTTTAATAATTGAGTTAAGCGCATTATGCAGATATTCCATCGTCGGTGTGTTACCGTTTGCAGTCGGCACGATGATAATGATTACATCACCGATCGCTGAAGCCTCATCGACATTAGTGGAAACAAAAAAACTTTTTGAAATAACTCTGGGAAGCATTTCCGAGATGAATCCTTCCTCAGGGATGTAATTGATTCCATTTCGCAACGAATCTATTTTTCTTTCGTCGACATCGAATCCATAAACTTGGAACCCCTCGCAAGCAAAACTGATCGATATGTTCAGGCCCACATAACCGAGACCAATAACCGCAATTTTCGCGGTTCTTTCTCGGATTTTCTCGGAAATGGAGGTGACTCTCGAGTTCATGCCATTGATCCCTCGTTAATTGTTATGAATATCGTTGCCTTCTTAAAAGGTATAGTATTTCCTCCTGCATTTTTCTCTGTCTGCCTTGCATATCGGCGATAAGGGCGAGGACTATAAAAATTATACCGACGAGAAATAATGTACCTGATAACGACAACAATGAGGTAAAGGGACTTGTTTTTCCGTAAAGTAGCCAATGCGCCAAAACAAATGCGAACATTGTTATTGAGGGAACGATGAAAAACATTGAAATTGTTGTAAAAAACCGAAGAGGATGATGGTCTCTTTCGGTTTGCATGATAATCTTCAGAGCGCGGAGTCCGTATGAAAATGGGTTTTTGACGACTTTCGATTTTCCGCTTTGACGCGGGAGGACCTTAATCGGTATTTCGACGACTCTCATATTCTTGTTGACTAGATCCAAAAAAACCTCCTGAGTGTATGTGAACCGGCCGAAAGTTGTTATGCGCAACAACGTCTCTTTTGAATAGGCTCTGAACCCGCATTGGGTGTCGGTAAAGTTCATTCCAGTCAGCCAGCTCGTTAGTCTTGTGAAAAACTTATTGCCGATTCTTTTTACACCATTCATATCAGGTACGGGTTCATTGTTCATAAATCGGGAACCAGTAACAAAATCCGCCTTTCCTTCGATGATCGGCTGGATTAATCTTGGAATATCGCTCGGCTTAAATTGTCCATCTGCATCTAAGGTAACAACAATATCCGCGCCTAATGATAGCGCTTTTTCGACTCCTGTTGCGAAGGCCGAGCCTACGCCCATGTTTCGTGGGTGGGAAATCACGATTGCGCCAGCACTGAGCGCGACGGTTGCGGTGCCATCAGAGCTCCCATCATCGACAACGATAATCTGGTCCACGAATTTCTCAGTCTCTTGGATTACCTGCTTGATCATGTCCTTTTCATTGAACGCTGGGATGACAGCAAATACCTTCATGGTCATTCTTTATTACTCCTATAAATCAAAACAATTACATTAAATTGATGGCATAATTCCTAAAGGAGAGTGCATTATTATGCGCGATTAATTAAAGAGATGAGTTAATGAATCAGCTAAGCTGGGTAAGCTTTGATGACCTGAATCCACTCTCTATCCGAAATTTTTTTGTCTAGTTATAAAAATATCTACGGTATTCAAGTATGAAATGCATTTGATTTTCGTAAAACGTCTTCAAACGATGTCATATGATGATGTACACCAAACTCAGATAGGGACTAATCGTTTTTCTAGAATTCTTCAAGTACTTTCTTTCTTTTGTTTATATGGGTAGTTTCACTCTTGATCTAATGTGGTTCTTGATGGAGTTAAAATTGGACTGGAATTCCAGTTACGCAGTAATAACAAATACACAATATTTTGATCTTCAATAATTGAAACCGTCGATTTTAACAAAACGTTGTATATGATCACATTTTTCGATATTGTGCTAATTTCAAAGAGAAACAGGATATGCTTGTAATAATGGTATGATTGCTGAGTGACTAAGGAGTCTTTGAAAGGTAATATAAGGTGAATGATGTCTGAGCACTAGGTATGAGGCTGGTAAAATTCGGCCTGCAACATTGCGGAATCAAAAAAAGATTATCTATATTTTTATAGCTAAATCTCAAATAAGATTGTTCGGAAGTAGTATTGCAAAATCAAGTTTTTCCAAAATAGTAATCTAGCGAGCTTTGCGAGAATGTGCCCGTCGACGAGAGAGAATAATCTTTTGTGGAATATTGCATAATCTGTATATAATTGGGAATGATTCATTATTATTACTGGCATTACCTGTTAGGGAGTTCATTCAACATTGTGAGTTTCAAAAAGGGAGTTGAAAACCTACCAAAGCATAATAGAGCCTATGTCTGTAAAGGACTATTATGAAAAGGAGTTCTGCGTCTGCCCAATTTAACGAAGGCTCGGTATCGGCGAAAAGAGTTGCGGAAGTGATACATACAATTCTTATGCAGAGGATCGGGTGTCTTTAAAGTACAATCTAATGTCTGCAAGAGGGGCCTTGTTTGTTTTAATAATTTGTAGTTCTCAATGACCTTGGAAGATGCTCAATTTGATGTCTTCGCATACTCTTATCGCCCTGCATTATGAAACAAAAGCGCTTTGCTAAATTGCAATTAATCAAATTATCTTTCTAAATTAAATAATTTTCATTAAATTTCAGAAACCAGAATGACCTCTTTCAATCATTTTTTTAACAATGACTTGATCAATTATAGCAATACCTGAAAATCGATAATTGCGGGTTGTTCTTTTCTTCTACAGATCAACGGAAATAAGAAATCTCGTGATGTTATGATTTAATTTGCAATAGATATATATCTTCTTCCATCTTTTGATTTGTATTTGAAGGGAAGAGATGAAAAATGGCGAATAATGAAAAGAATATTGCGCGTAATGGGTTCCGCTCCTGTAGCGAAGTGACAATTTTGTTTTTCACGAAGAGGCGAATTTCGAAACGAGATATAATCCTGGAGAAATTTGGAAGACAATATCAAATAGCGAAAGAATTGTCCTCCTTAGGATGCCATGTGATTTTTTTTTGCATCGACTACTATAAATCAAAATCCATTAGAATTAATGTCGATGAAGATATGGAGATACATTCGCACACATTAATGACAATACCCGTATCAATGTTGAGATTGTTTTTTCGTAGGTCCAAAATACAGCAGGTTAGCGTGATTATTGCATCTGGTGACCCATTGGTAAGCTTTATGGCATTTATGCTATCAAAAATCATCGGGAGGCCTTATATATATGATAATCAAGATAATTATGATTCATACCCAATTATGAAAATTCCAGTTATAAAAATTATTAATGAAGTAATGTTACGAAGATCGGATATTATTGTTGCTGTGAGCGAAAGACTGAAAAACTTGCTATTGCAAAGAACATCGCAGCGCGTTGTGGTAATTCCGAACGGTGTGGATCTAGAACTATTCCAGAATTATCCTAAGGATTCATCAAGAAGAATTTTAGGCTTGCCATTATCGAAGAAAATAATATGCTACTCTGGCTCATTTGAAGAAACCAATGGTGTTTTGCTCCTTTGCGAAGCCTATCGGATTTTGGCCAGAAAGAAGAAAGATCTATTATTATTACTGACTGGTGGTGGACCAGAAAAGGATAAGATTATCAGCAATCTATTGGGTCTCGAATACATATATTTGGATCTTCCTTATGATCTCATTCCTTTCGCGATAAGCTCCTCTGACGTGTTGGTTATTCCGTACTTGTCAAACGACTTTTCCCAATACGCCTTTCCGCTTAAATTGATGGAGTATCTCGCAGCCTGTAGGCCAATCGTTACAACCGATTTCGGCATAGTCTCGCCAATCATTGAGAGTCTACTGGGAAAAGAGTTTGTATGTTATTCCACGGATCCAAATGAACTTGCGGAGAAAATTGAAAATGCCTTACAAATGGAAAAAGTATCAACGCGCAGTTTTGCGGAAAATTACTCGTGGAAGAAGATTTCATCAAAATTGTGTGAGGAAATCAAATCTCTGCTTAGTAAAAATTAGAGAGACTTGATAAAATTGAAAAAATGGTTTTCTAAGAATTCTGAGCTTTTGGTGATAGAAGCTCCATATACAAATTTGCATACCCGTTAGGTGTTTTAGATTGATTCATTAGTTCGCAAAATTTTTCTTGATTCAATATTATTTTTTTCCTTAAGTCATCATTTCTTAACAATTCTAGGATAGCGTCTGCCAATGCCTGGGGATTTCCTGGTTGTACAACTACTCCTATTCCATACGCTCTTGCGGCTTCACCCAATCCTCCAACGTCGGACATGACCACAGGCTTCATATGTGGAATTATTTCCCTGAATAACACGCCAGATTGGGTACATTCTAAGTATGGCAACGTGATAATATCCATAGTTTGAAGTAATTCACTTATATCTTCATCTGGTACATCTAAGATTATTTTTACTTTATCTTCAATTTTGAATTTTTTTATTAGATTAAGGATTTCCGAGTAATATTTCTTGTCCGTCTTACGAACTCTTCCTGCCAATAATAGGGCAAGATTTTCGTTATATGAAATTTCAGCAAATGCTTTCACGAGAATGTCAATGCCCTTGCTCGGTCTAAATGTACCAAAAAATCCAATGATTTTCTTATTTTTCAAAAGCTGCAATTCATTTCCAAGTTCACTCGTCGCTCCAATTATCTCACTTTTGCGACGCTGAGGTATGTTGTGCTCAATTATTAGTACTTTTTTTGATACTTCCTTATAATACTTTGATATCAAATTTTTATGTTCTTCGGTATGGACAATAACAATATCGCACTTATTGATGAGACTGCGTTCGAACAACAAGAAAATTCTTTTCAACAATCCAAGTTTGATTCTTCTTAAGTATCCTTCCGGCTTCTCGTGCAGTGTTATGATTAATTTTAATCCATCTCTCTTCAATAAAAAAACAATAACTGTAATAAGTGGCCCAAGTGTGGTAGGTGTATATTGTAAATGTACGATTGACGGCCTATTTTTGATTGATGTCAATATTCTGATTGCATCAATAATGTACTTGATGCACCCGTTTCTAAGATCGAGGTTATATGTTAACGGAAACAAATTATATCTATTGAGTTGTTCGATCATTTCCCGAATATATTTTGCAACACCGCACTTTGGGTCATTTGTACTTCCAATAATCCATAATTCCATAAGCCTTTTACTCCTTTTTTTTGATTCTAATTTGATCGTTATGTATTTTCTTTTGTTTTTATCGCATTTATTTATCAAGTGGTTAAATATTTTATTAGGCTTTTGATCTTATAACCCTCTCTATTACAAATCTCCTTTCAAATAGTATTATTAATTAAATCATTCAGATATTTTTCATATTGCGTCTTGTGATGCTTTATGATGAATGATTATGTGGTTATGTAGCACCTCTTGCAAGAAAATTCCATAGGCTTGATGATTATACTCAAGTAGGCAGAATGAAGGAAAGACGCTCAAAAAATCAAAAATCGAAATTGCATTGATTTTATTAGCCATAATTAAACGGTATATAATATGATGGTAGTAATCTATTCTGAATTCATTTAGGATCTTTGATTAAGTTTAGAATCAATTTCGCCGTTTTTGCACTACTAAATTTATTTACAACATATTCTCTCATTACTTTTTTATCAAATTGGTACGTGCCACTTAGGATTATGGAAATTTTGTGAATGAAGTCATCTGGGTTCAATGGCTCTACCAAAAAACCAGTTATTCCCTCTGTTATCGCATCTGGAATACCATCAATTCTTGAGGCTATTACAGGTGTGCCAAAAAAAGGAGCTTCAATATTGCATAATCCAAATCCTTCCTTGTCTCCACTTACGGGAATGTTTGGTGATACGAGTACCGCTGCATTGCGATAAGCCCATGCCAAGATCGAATCAGGCACTTCACCTAATAATATGATCTTATCTACCAGATTCATCTTGATAATAGTATTTTCAATCATTTCTTTGAGAGGCCCCTCGCCAATTATGACATATCTCAAATCGGGATATATCTCGCACAAATACGGCATTGCATTCATTATAAACCAGTGAAAGCCTTTTCTTTCGATTAATCGCCCAACGGATAGAATGTATTGTCTGTTTTGTAATACTTTGTTTAAGTTTTTTAAATCGGTTTCATTCTTATCAAGGTTTTCCCATCGTTCAAAATCCACACCATTATTGACGACAAGTAATTTATCATGAGGAATTCCGAGTGAAGAGCATTCATCGAAAGTCGATTTACTAACACAAATTATCTTTGATGCGTATTTGGAAAAAAAAAGTACATACCTCCTATATACAGAACTTGGATAAACGACATCGAGACCGTGTGCAAATATGATAAGGCGTATTCCGAACATTCTGCAGAATGGGCCTAATATTGACAACGAAAGATCCTGACCAATCACGAGATCGTACTTTTTCCACAATAACGACAATATGGAACGCAATAGAGAGGATAATAATCCAATTTTTCTTGGATAATTTTTCAAAGGTCTCACATAATCAATATGACAATTCTTCTCGAGACTACGTCCCAAATCATTGAACAATCTTTCTATCCCACCCCTAACGCCCGTGGGTCTTCTTAACACGAGTAGCAACTGTGGGTAACGCTGAGGAATGATCCCCCTCGTCAAATAATAACTCCCCTTTGCAATTGAGGTTTTAAGTCGCAATGTCTCCTAAACAATGCATTCTTATAAAAAACTTAACAAACAATAAGAATCAGATCGATATATTAATCAATTTTAAACTGAATCTAAACTATTTTTGATATCAAATTCTTATATAGAATTAAGTGAATTCGTATCTTGAAATGGAAAATGATAATGTTGATCTAATAAAAAAGTTAGAAACCATTGGATTGCCTCTTTTAGTTTTAATTTTATTGATCCTCTCAGTTATAATTAGGATACTGCCATATTTAACAAATAATTATTTTTTTGAGGTTGGCTTTGATACGGGATTCTACCAAGCATTCTTGCGAAGATTTGCAGAATCGAACAATTGGGATAGAATTCCTTTCTTTCCTTATGTTTGGGATTATGAATCCTTTTATATTGAACCGGGTTTTTTCGGTATCTTTGCGCTGATATTGAAAATATCAAATTATTATAATTTAAGAGATTTTTTTAGATTCGTATTGCCAATTCTCTTTGGAATACTCATTCCTTTGGCTGTCTTTGCACTGACAAGACACGTGTCCAGTAATAGATTTGTTGGTGTCTTATCGAGTTCATTGATTGCATTATCATATGTCCAATACAATGCGATCAATGAGTCATACTATCGTCAAATAGTTGCCTCTTTTATATTAATCGTGGCGATTTTGGGTTTTGAAATTACTTTGAAAAATAATTCTAACAGAGGAATTATTTATGTTTCCTTACTTGGTGGATCATTATATGTATTTCACCGACCAATCTTTGCGTTGTTCATTTTATCAATTTTGGTCTATATCATCATTAACACTATGCGACGGAGGACAATTATTGTTAAGAAATCCATTTTGATTCTTATATCATCACTCATCCTCTCTGCTATATTCTGGTTCCCCGTGTATGAACAACAAATAGACCTAATAACTGATGTGATCAATAATTCAAAAAGTGATCTTATTGCAGTTATGAGTGATCAAGTTACGCATGGTGGTGGGGCCAAACCATTGCTAATGAGAGATGGGCATATTTTGCTTACGTACGCATCGTTTTCACCAGTGCTCGTTGCATTTTCATTAATAGGAATGCTTTTTGTTTTTCGACATCGATCGCCTGGCTCGTTCCTGGTGTGTATCACTTTAGTGACAATTGTGTATATGATGCTCTGCTTGGTGTTTAGTAATAGATATGTATTTAATTTGGATATTTTTATTTGCTGTTTTTGCGGAATCGGTGTATTCTATCTTGCAAGATGGTTATTCGTAATTAAACGGAATAAACGTATATACTCCATAATTCTAGTAGCATTCATACTTGCGCTGTTGGTTATTCCATTTTTCAACACAGCAATAAAATATCAATCAAATGTAAAACCGTATATAACCAAGAATCTAGAAGGAGTTTATTGGATTGAGGAATTTATTGACAGGAATGGATCAGTATTATTTGCTCCAGATTACTTATCTGCCGACTTAATCCAACTTGGTTATACCGTTGCAATGTATGATTATTATTTGGCAAAAAAAGATGCCCCACCCATATTCGTAACCGAAGAGTTTATTGTAAACGCCCCGTCTAATTTAACTTATGTTGAGGAATTTTTCAAAACTTATCCTGATTATCGGTTTAAGGAAATTTACGTCCTATGGGGTTCATGGGAACTTGAAGCACCTCTGGTTTACACCAAAAAGAAAATCCCACTTAGTGATTATCTCGAATCAAAATGGTTTGTGGAGGAATATTCGGGAGTTTACGAAATTAGATCAATATATAAATTAAATATTACAAATATTAACTGGTAATATCTTACTTTTAATGAATGTTTACATAACGTAAAACTCATTTATAACGGCGTCTTAGATAATCGCAAAATCGGTACTTTAATTCTTTTATTTTTATTACTTGCACTGAAAACCATTTCAGCATTTCAGTCCTCATAAGAATATTCACAAAAATTCCAAGCGCAGATATGAATAAGACAATGATTAAAACTGCTAAAGGCGAGATATCTAAATTGAAAAAATAATTGATCATGACAAGCAAAAATGAGATTATTGCAAATGACAATGCGATGCTTAGTACTACTCGTTCCAATAGATTGACCCAAACCGTTCCGAAGTGTTCCCGAAGCACAGTATTTGATGGAAAGAAAATAAAACTCCATATCAAACCAGGTAGGATCAAAACGAAAATAATTGCTGAAATTAGTTTTGCTAAATCAATAATATTCATAATTCTTAGACATTTACCTTTTATGCTTTATTTTATTTTTTCTCCTATGGAGGATTGTTTAAAAAATCGAATGGGATTTTTGTTGAACAAACATGAAAATTCATAAGAGTCTTCGGCTAATATTGGATGAGAAAATTTTTTATAATTATTTATATATTTAATTCAGATATCTATTAGAGCATACTGAAATACCAGCTAAAAGTTTTTTATCTAAACTAAAATTAGAATGAATGTAAACGTGTTATGAATCTCTTTTGAACAACTATCAGGGATTCCCCCGCGTTCGGATTGACAATTTTTCGATTTAAGATTCTTCAACCTTGGTTTCAAATAGCACAAGACTTTCTCTGCCTTCCTTGTTGATTTATTTAATAGATTGAAGCATCACAAGCATAATTGCGTTGAAGCGCCATTGAATTCTTTTTCTGGTCCCAAATATTTATATAAATGTAACCAAATATTATATAAAGTTGACATTTATCCCGAAGGATTTATGTTTTCCGCATTATGTCGTTTAATCCTACGGTCATCAAGTCTCTTAGAAGACACTCATATTTCAATTAGAGGGATTGAATGTTCGATCGCATATCCAGTGCCTATACGATCAATTTTTCATTGGATAATACACTTAGGTTGGCTCTTTAACTGCGCCAACTATTATTTTTTGACTTTTTTTTGTTTGAAAATGCGGAATTCCCCTTAATGAATGTATCAGCTGATTATAAGTATCGGCTTCTACGAAATTATTCTATAGCATCTGAAGTATATTAAATATTTTATCTTCTCTTTTTTTGAACTATTCTGATGCCAATGGATAATAGCGATATTGTGTGGGAATTAAGAATCGACAGAACCCGACATAAATGACCAAATTCAAAAGAAAGGTTGTTAGGGGAATTAGTATTAGAGATGGTAGCAATGAAATCTCAATCTGTTCAATGATTCTAAAGTAACTATTTTGCTGGAGATTTATCCGAAACATCTCCTGTTCTAGCAGCAAACAGGATCAGCCAGATTCTAGAAGGAAATAGATGAGAATCGTCCCGATTACCACCAGCAAGAACTCTGCAATCATGTCTCTAGCCGCATTAGTTGATGATTATTTCAAATATTGTAGATCAACTCATCTTTAATCCAAAACCTACCTCAGTCCTTCGCATCCAAATTCATTGAATCTTTTCCTATATTACGTTTTCTCTGATATCTCTTTTTACAGCATCAAACTGGACCCAGAGGAAATTTGTACCAGGATTTCCCGATTGAAGCAAATTAGACGATAAACAATTTCCCGCCCCAGGTAATATCAACCAATCTTGAAGAAGTCCCCGTTCATTTCCAATGTATCCTTTCTTTGAGCGTAAGTAAAACGACTTTCACCTCACTTTTTTCTTAATATTCCAAAATTCATGCTCAAATCTTCATTATATTGTTTGCTGCACAGTTAATAACTGTATCTGGATTGATTCTTCCTAATTAAGGCTGGTCGAAATTGAAGATATGAGTCATATGATGTGGTCCTGCAAACCGGATGAAAAAGATTTCATTACTAATTCCCTTTTTGAGTTTGTTGTCTATAATTTTTTCTTAACGAGCACGACCGCCGAAGCACAAACGATTGCAAATGCAGAGAGAACCGCTGCAATTCCAAATGGAGAAAAGATATTTGCGAGGAATGAAACGCTTTCAATTTCGATTGCGTGGTTTGAAAAGCTCGGCACGTAAATGAGGATCTGAGAAATCTCGTCGTTATGCAACACTGTATACACCGCATCACTTTCTCCTGAGCCAAATGCAAAGAGAACCTCCAGCGGCTTTGTCGTCTCCTTAATAATTTTTCCATCAATCTTCACAACGAGATTGGCATTTTTCATTTGGAGGGTGTTCTTATCGACATTGACTAGCACGAGCTTTCCTTCATGATTCTCCGAAGACACCTCGAGCGCAATTCGATTCTTGATCGCACTCATTACCTTGACGCGGAACTGATGATGATACTCCATGATATCGTATATCGCATTGCCATTTCGCACGAGTAACGAGATTTCGCAGCCTAATCTATTCTGCACGAGCGCATAGAAGAGCGCTTCCTCCGCTGTAAGACTTCTGTTGGCAAGTGCTGGCATTGCTCTGAACATAATGTGATTTCCATTTGTCGTTACATTAACGAAGGTTCCCCCACTCCCCGTT
>Ga0123519_10012396_pt1 | contig 12410 bp, 9 predicted proteins | sample YelNatPaOPRAMG02_FD_87396 | JGI IMG/M metagenome (GOLD analysis project Ga0123519, IMG submission 87396) | Hot spring microbial communities from Yellowstone National Park - Yellowstone National Park OP-RAMG-02 (version 2) | ecosystem: Environmental > Aquatic > Thermal springs > Hot (42-90C) ... | reverse complement strand
TGGCTGCCCCCCGTAGGAGTCTGGGCCGTGTCTCAGTCCCAGTCCGGCTGACCATCCTCTCAGACCAGCTACCCGTCGTCGCCTTGGTGGGCCGTTACCCTCACCAACTAGCTGATAGGCCGCAAGCCCATCCCAGAGCGCATTGCTGCTTTAGACAACCCAACATGCGTCGAGTTGTCCACATGCGGTATTAATCCGCCTTTCGGCGGGCTATCCCCCACTCTGGGGCAGGTTGCTTACGTGTTACGCGACCGTTCGCCGCTAGGTCTAAAGGCCGAAGCCTCGACCTCGCTCGACTTGCATTTCTTAGGCACGCCGCAAGCGTTCGTCCTGAGCCAGGATCAAACTCTCCATAAGAAAACCTGAAAGTTGGAAAGTCGCCTAATCGGCAACACCAACTCAAACTCTTAGAGAGTCTCCAACACTACTCCAAATGGAGCAGTGTTTTGATGCTGAAACTCATAACCTTACACGCTTACACTGTTCAGTTTTCAAGGAGCCATACAAATCGCTCGGAACATCTATCTCCGAGCGGCAAGGAATATAATACCATACCCAAAACGGCTTGTCAACACTTTTTTGGGATTTTTTTGCATCGGCCCGCGGGTATTAGCTCCCCGCAAAACCACGTATATTCTAGCAATTCACTGTACCCGAGTCAATACCTTTTCTGCACATTTTGAGTCGAAATTCCGAATCTCATCCGAGATGCAGCTTCTCCAGTGCGTGAACGACTGCGGCACCGGATAAATATAACGCAGGTCTCATTTGGGAGGCACGCAATGGCGCAGGTAACATTAGCTTTTATTGGTGACGTAATGTTGGGCCGTGGAGTAAACGCGGAGATTGCTACTCGACCACCGGAGACTTTTTGGGGTAGCACGCTTCCTATCCTTCGGTCGGCAGATGCGGTAATCGCCAACCTGGAGTGTGCTATCACTCAAAATGTGCGGCGTTGGGATCGTACCCCGAAAGTTTTCTATTTCCGGGCTGACCCCAAAGCAACAGATGTGCTTCGTGCCGCACGTATTCGCTGTGTTTCTCTGGCAAACAACCACACTTTGGATTACGGCGAGGAAGGTCTTCTCGATACGCTCAAACACCTTGACGCAGCCGGAATCTGCAGAGCCGGCGCAGGACGTAATCTCGATGAAGCGGAGGCGCCCGCTTTATTCGACGCAGCAGGCATAAAGGTGGGAGTAGTCGCATTTACAGACAACGAGCCACCGTTTGCCGCCGATCAACAGAAGCCAGGCACCAACTACATCGAGATCAAAACCAACAGCTCTACTCTTGCCCGCATCGAAAAAGCCGTGAAGCGAGCTCATAACTCCGGAGCTCGCATAGTGGTATTATCCTTACACTGGGGACCCAACATGGTACTTCGCCCGCCAGCACACTTTCGCGAGTTTGCTTCGGCCGCCGTTCGTCTTGGAGCAGACATCCTATACGGACATTCAGCGCACGTATTTCAAGGTGTGCAAGTAATTGACGGCAGCCTTGTAATGTACGATACAGGCGACTTTCTCGACGACTACGCCGTTGATCCCGAATTGCGGAACGACTGGTCGTTCATATTCCTCGTGGAAGCGGACGAAACCGGCCCTATATCTTTGCGCATGCTCCCCGTTCGCCTGCAATATGCGCGCGTTGACTTGGCAACAGGATCTGAGTTCGAGGCTATTTGCGATCGGATGTGCGTTCTATCGTCCGAGCTCGGAACCGACCTGCGGCGAACACACGAAGGCTTGGGGTTGACCATCCGCACAGCCAGGAATGCATCTTGATTGAAGCATCCGTTTTTAGTGTTGCTCCTCATCGAAGATCGTTCGGCATACACCTTCGGCACATGGTTTCATATGAAAATACGCGATTGCCGTGAAGATAGCAAGGGGAAACGCTCCGAGCAGGATAAGTACGGAATCAGGGATAATGCGCAACGTCCCCAGTGTTTGGACGATCGGTCGATTGAAAAACGCAGCGCTCTTAGCAAGCCAGAGGCCGCTATGATAGGTGGTTGTAAACTCCATAATACCTACCGGCAGGAGCATGATAAGAGCCATAAGCGCGAGTCCGCCATTGAGTCCCCAAAACGACAGCTTCAGCCAGCCTTCCTTCCAGTACTCTGGTCTCACCAGTCCCCTCCAAACGAAAAGCGCCAGTGCTATCGCGAGCATACCGTAGGTGCCGAACAAAGCCGTATGCCCGTGATTGGATGTCAGGTAGGTGGCATGCTCGTAGTAGTTGATGATCGGTAGGTTGATCATAAAGCCGAACACTCCACCCCCCAAGAAGTTCCAAAACGCAGAAGCTATTAAGAACAACAAAGGCCAACGATAGGGGAAATTGATCCCCGCATCCCGTATTGCTTTATACTCCATCCACCCCCTGGAAGCGAGCAGAATCAACGGGATAGGCTCTAATGACGAGAAGACGGACCCCAACGCAAGCCAAATACTTGATTGCCCGAACCAGAAGTAGTGGTGCGACATGCCGATTATCCCTGCAGCGAACGAAAGTATAGCCGTCAAATATGCCGCCCGCAACGCCGATTCCTTTGTCACAAGACCTAGCATCACAAAGAGCAACGCAGCGGTAGCTACAGCAAAGAACTCAAAGATGCCTTCTACCCAAATGTGAACTACAAACCAGCGCCAGTAGTCGGCAACACTGAGGTGTGTGTTCGGCGTGTAGAAGAGTCCAAACCCAAAGAAAAGAACTACAAGCACTGCAGCCAGCACATAGAAATACACCAGTCCGGAGCGATCCGGTTCGCCGCGCAATCTGCCTTTTATGCCTCGATATGCAAGGAATATCCAGAATAGCAGTCCTATGAAAAGTAAGGATTGCCACAGTCTGCCAAGCTCCAGATATTCCCAGCCCTGGTGACCAACCCAAAACCAGCTCTTCCCACCAAGTACACCGTGGATCGACAGAGCTTCGCCTATAAGGCTTCCAACCACCAATACGACCACAGCACAGAAGAGCAGATCCACCAGCAGTCCTTGTTTTCTAGGCTCACCTCCGCCGATGAGCGGAGCGATATACAGAGCTGAAGCAACCCATGCAGTTGCTATCCAGAATATGCCGAGCTGCAGGTGCCAGGTTTTGGCCAGGCTGAATGGTATCAGTTTTTGAACAGGTATGTGGTAGAAGCTCGACGGGTGAACCGTATAATGTGCGAGCAGGCCGCCAACAAATATCTGTGCCAAGAATAGCACCACTACTACTCCCAAGTATTTTCCGGTCTTCCGTTGGCTTGGCGTCACCGGCGCGTGGGCCATTTCATCTGACAGTTTAACCAAGCTCTGTTCGGTAATGAAAAACCGGTATCGATGGATTATGTAAACCACAAGGCCAAGCACTACGAACAAAGCAAGAATACCGCCAAAGCTCCAGGCAATAGCTTCATCCGGAGCAGTGTTGCCGACAGTGCGATCAGCAGGCCAGTTATTTGTGTAAGTCATCGTCGAGCCGGGCCTTCTCGTGCCTGCAGCCCAAGCGGTCCAGAAAAAGAACGATGCCAGATCTCTGCGCTGGTTCGCTTTTGGAATTGCGTTCGGCCTAAACCCGTGAAGCACGTCGCCTTTTGCAAAGAATCGCTCCCAATAAGCTCTGACTCGATGGAAACCAGCGGCCATAGCAGGGCTGAGAGTAAGCGTTCCGGTTTTGGGATTATAAGTATTGGTCTTTATCTGGAGTATGGTCAGAGCATCGATAACAGCATTCTCTTCGATGTTCAAATTCTTGTAAGGCTTCCCGAATCGGCTTTGAGAAAGATAACCTCGCACTGCTTGTCCAAGCAAATGGAGCGATTGAGCGGAAAAGTCCATCCCTCTCAAGGAACCATGGCCCCACACGCTGCCTTGATCCATCAATCCGAATCGCTGGTAGACGTGTTGTCCGCGCATTATCGTCGCTTTATCGGTAAGCGTAACCCCATCCGAAACGATAAGTTTCGGGTATGGCGGAACCACCCGTGAGTTGGGTGCGGCTGCGATGAGCATCACCAGCATTGGTATGACGAACGCTGCAACGAAACCCCATTTAAGTATTCGAGAAATGGGCCTGCCGAGGTCTTGTCGTTCTTGTTCGTATGCCATAATCAGCCTCCACAACGGTGTTCGCTCGCACCGCCTACAAGAATTCAGCTTCGAGTTTACCTCATTATGCTTGGCTGTAAACCTGAAGCCAATTCCAAACGGCCCGGCAACAATTGTGCAGTGAGATTTGCTGTAGAGAGGACGTTGCGAGCCGATACTCGGAAAAAGCAAAGCGACTGGGGCTACTTGCTTTCGCTACTCTTACGCGCGATAGCGAAGAGAAGCCGTGCAACGTTCGCCGAGGTATTCACCAGCAATTCGGCGGCGTGCTCCATTGCATATTGAATGCTCACCGGTCCGGGAGCAATACTAAACACGGCTGCAAGTCCCGCGTCATAGAGCGCTCGAAGATCACCTGAATATGATCCCACCAGGGCCACAACCGGCACGCCCGCTCGTGATGCGCGTCTGAGCACTCCGCCGATTGTCTTACCGTAGGCGGTCTGTTCGTCGATTCTACCTTCGCCAGTTATTACCAAATTCGCGCCTGCAATCGCTTCGTCGAAATGGACGGCATCAAGGACCATATCGATACCAGATCGTAGTTTTGCGCGAAGGAACGCTGCCAGTCCGCCTCCAAGACCTCCTGCGGCGCCCGCACCCGAGAGTTCAGAAATATCCTGCCCCAAATCGCGCCTGATGACCTCGGCAAAATGCGCCAGTGCCTTGTCTAACCGCTCGACCATTTCCGGGGTCGCGCCTTTCTGAGGTCCGAAAACGGCGGATGCCCCTTCAGGACCAGTAAGCGGATTGGCAACGTCGCATGCGACTTCGACCGTAATCCGATCAAGAGGGAAGTCGAATGAGGACATGTCAACTCGATGAAGATTGGCAAGCGCCGCTCCGCCCGGAGGCAACTCGTTGCCGTTGGCATCAAGAAACCGCACTCCAAGCGCCGTCATCGCTCCGGCTCCAGCGTCGTTTGTTGCGCTGCCGCCTATGCCGATTATTATCTTTTCGACACCGGTTCGCAAAGCCTCACTAATCAGCTCACCGGTTCCGTAGGTGGTAGTAATCAGCGGGTTGCGCTCACTTTCGGAGAGCAGGTGGAGTCCAGACGCTGCTGCCATCTCGACCACCGCCGTTTTGCCGTCGCCGAGAATGCCGAAGAACGAGTCTATCTCTCGCATTAGCGGATCGTGAACACGAACCCGACGAATCTCACCTCCGGTAGCACGTACCAGAGCATCAACTGTACCTTCGCCACCGTCAGCCAGTGGTAGCTTCACAACTTCGATGGGTTCTATACCCGCCTCTATTTCCAGGCCATGAGCGATCACATCCGCAGCTTCGACGGAGGACAAGCTTTCCTTGAAAGAGTCCGGACAAACAACAATCTTCACGCTAGGATATTATATAAAAGTGCTCACTCTCCTGCATACACAATTCGCAGACTGCACGCCGGATTCACGGTGGGTTTTCTCTCACGATAGACGGCTTCTCCGGACTGCATCCCCACCCTAACATTCTCCCGCAAAGGATCAGGATGAGGGTAAAAACCCTCAATTGGGCAGGACTACAAAGCCTCTCAAAAAGCTGGCTTCAAATACAACATCAGCTTTGATAATAATGTGCCTCTGCCTGAACAGAGTGTATACTAAATATACTTGTTAAACGGCATAGAAGTCATTCACGCATCAACGATCGCTTAATTGCTATAAGCCGCAAAGCATATCAACTCGGAGCTAGCCCGTACACCTCGACAACTTTGATTCAGAGATTCCTCTTAATCAAGCGATCAATACATACCGGTCGAGACCACCAGTAACCCCGACCGGTCACGGTGCAATCTTCAGTGCTAAGTCTGCACAAATACCAACTCGCGCCATTCACCAATGAAGACAGGTGTTCCTGATGGAAATTGCACTTCCAGTTCGCTCCTGGGAATCGCCCTGCCAACCTGCATGCTTTCAACCTTGCAGACAACCGTACTTGCTGGGACATCGTCTCTGGCCGGAGACTCTACTACCAGTTCCCTAGGAAACCAAAGCCCGTTGTCTGAAGCAGTATAGTCTCTGAAGTGATAAATGGTAGGAGATCCCGAACTCCAAACGAAATCGATACGCCTGGGGCAGAAACCGATGTTCTCGTCGAGCCAAACGTCGTATCTCACTATCTCCTTTTGAGAAGTAGGGAGAACGACGTGCCAGCACAAATACCCATCGACAGCCTCACGTGTCTCGCTGACATTGCCAAAACTCAACAAGCTGCTGAGAGTGCCATCCGACGTCCCCTGCGCATACGGCGGCAATGGGAACCTGACAGGGTCCAACATGTCCTGTTGCCAAAATGGGTCTTGTAGCCCGTGGGTGATCTATCCTTCTTTCACGTTATCTACTACCGACAGCGTTCGGAACTCTTCAGTGGCTCTGTTGTAGGAATGCTTGCTGAAGGTCACGGCTGGCACGCTGCCTGCCGGATAGTAAATAGTAAAAGGTGTCCTCGCGATACAACATTTCCGGCGTTCTGACGTAACGAGTCTTGCATGTAAGCTTTCCGACGGTAGTAGTATAAACCAAATCGAGCGTGCGGCTTTCGTGCTGACGTAGCGCGACAGCAAAGAACTCTGCTGATGGAGTGCCCACGGCACATGTTGCGAAGATCGCCATTAACAGCGCCAAACCTACAGCGATCACAATAACACGCTTACACATTTTTTATTACACCCCCTATCCAATAGGTGGCTACAAATTGCCGCCTTGCAACCAAAACGGCATCCCTAAACTCTCAATTCCTTGCAGGCAGGACTTGTAAAATTCTGTCCAAAGTCAAGTATTAATTACCCAGGTCGAAGGTTACAGACGCCCTCGACTGGTGCTGCCCGCAGCATCTTTAATCAGGCGCTGTGAACCATACGTCTTCAAGGAAGACAAGGTTATCACCCTTCTCGTTGCTGCCCACATACCTGGCCCACGGTAAGCTTCCTATAACAATAGCCGTGATGGCCGTATAGTCGCGACCAAGAAGCAAATCTAAAGGTTTGGCCATCGCGTGAGACTTTTTGTCGTCCAGCGTGTGATTTCTATATCTGAATACAAGCTTGCCTGGTATTGTCTTGCCTATATCTATGATAAAGTCGTTCCAGGTATTTGCGCAGGTCGGCGGATTACCTTCGCCAAGCAGTGATATCTCTGGCAGACGATGATATATGCCGTCGTCATAGCCCGGCTGGCCAATTCGTATGCCTTCGATCTTGTATGAAGGAGAGGTGCTGCCAGCCCACATACCGAAAGCGATCTTCGCTTCTTTGCCGACCGGGGTCTGGAGGATCAAGGTCACTCCACGATTCCGCATGTTCTCCTTTTTCTTGACCCAGATGAAGGCATCCACCGCGCCAACCGTTGGATACGGCTTGGAGAATTCGTAGCGTATGCGGTTGAGACCATGCCGACCGAAAGGAAGCCACACGCTGGAACCAGGTGAGTTTCCATCCGGAAAGCACATCATAAACGGAGCATCCCACACATCCTGGGGAGGAGCTTGAGCAGGTCGGCAGCTTTGGCTATTTATAGAGTTCTCTGAGCAGGACTCAGACGCGTGTAAAACCCATGCGTTGTTGTCGGAAAACTCCTGAATCCATTTCCCGTGAGTTGGACCGCTTCCGATAGATATGGCGTCTAACCCTACAGCCCTATACTGGTCCCAAGATTCGTGGAATAATATTCTGCCGCTGGGAGCGCGCGGCAAGGCAAAAGCCGAGGCCGAGACCACAACTGCGAGGGTAGTTGCGGTACATCTAAAAACAACGGACACTTTTCAAAAACCTCCTCCCATCATCCATGCTGCACTCCGTCGTGTCCGCAACTTGCGAAAAACACAGAGTGCACAGTTTCTACGTGAGCTTTTGCTAACGATACTCCGAGTGCAGCACACACTACGGTATAATGGATGAGACTAAAGTGAAATTCGATGTGCCTGAATCCAGGCTAGCCCAAGGCAGTTGGCAGTTTTTCTGGTATTGCAAAAGGTGATTGGACGTCAAGCTGAGTGGTAGAGGACCGTCTGACTGCTCATACTGCCAGGTGCTAAACACAGTGTAGATAGCGTCGAGCGTACCACAGCCACCTAAGTTATAATTGTAAAAGAATTGACCCTGATTTGTCGTTATGTAGCCCGCTGCACGAAAGCTGAACCAGTCCCCAGATGCTCCCATCGTAACACTATATTTGCCCTCCTGGCCTAGCACAATAACTTGATCACTCGAGTAACTGGCACCATCAGGCGGGTGCACTTTGATAATTGCACCTTGCGGTTGACAAGGACACCCGAACACGCGCTCGACCAGAAGTATGCAAGCCGCGGCCATAACTAGTTGCTTCATTCTTTTGCCTCCAGTACACACGCTATCTATTCAACGTCAGATAGGTTACCACGCTTGAGCGGGGTTTTGACCCATAGCTGTTTGTGCCCATCGGATCTTGTTAGTTCCAGCCGGACGCTGCCGTCCGGTTCCGCCGTCATTTGAATTCGCGCTCCAACAAGCATGCTAGGTTCAAAAGCCAATTGCAGATCGGCAGCCTGCGATTCGGCTAGGTCCTCGATCTTCGCTTTCAACGCTTCAGGCAGCATCGACACCTCTACGCCTTTTGCTACCTCAGAAATGGACTTGGCCTCATTCATCACAGTATCAGCCAAGCGAACGGTTCGCTCATAAGCTGCTCGCTTTGCCTGATCCTGTGTGGTGGACTCTGAAATCACAGGACATTGAGAGACCGTCAGCAATGCCCAAAGCACAGCAGCTGTGACCCACAAACTATTCATTCTTGTCATAGCAGTCACCCCCTTTCTGCATACGAATATTACTCTTCCAGCTAACAAACATGAGTGTTGCAGAGCAACCCCTATGGTCACTTTGTAGCACGCGTGCTTTTCAAATCAACTAGTTGCATACTTGCCAGTTTGCTCCACCCTGTTTGCGGATATCGCCGGATAACAGTCTGAAAACAGTGCTCAGCTGAGTCTGGATGCCGTATCTCACGGTAGAATAAGCCCATATAGTACCGGATTTTCGCTTGCAGATCGATCGGGACGTCCGAAAATGCAGATGCCCTCTGGAGCATCTTCAGTGCCTTCCGATACAACTTCACGCTGCTATACATATGAGCTAGGCTGTTGAACCATTCAGCACTAACTGATGCAGACAATGGGTTCTCTTTTGTGTCTGTGACAATTTTCGCTATTGTATTTAAAAGAACAACTGAAGATTCAGTGTATTTCCGATCAAGTAATCTACTAAGCTCGACAATTATGCTAGCGGCAACTCCTGCTGCCTCCATCGAATACCTTTTGTTCTCTATAGCGCTGCAGACTGCGCACAGTGCTATCTCGCCTTTCGCACGCAAAAGGTCCAGATGAGAGTCCTTCCAGGGCGACAGCAACCTGTCCAGCGGCGTTAGGTTCGCAACACTACCTTCCTCCTGAGCCGTAAATGCAGGGCGCAACGCACCAATCACAGAGTCAGCAGCACGACCCGCAGTAACAGTTTGAGCCGGAAGCTGCAGACCTAAGCTTGAACTACCAACCGATGAACCCATACCGACAGCATCGCACGCAAGCCTAGCCCACTTTGTAAGCGGCCACCCTTTTACAACACGCCTAAGCACAGCAATGCCCTCCTCAGCACGGTTCTGACGCCGGAGAGCAAAACCCAGTTCGTAGAGTATCTCTGCCGCATGCGCCGTCTTCGAATACCTCGACTCAGCAGAACTCAACAGCGCAACCGCATCCTCCAAATTGCCCTGCCGATTCCTATACCTCGCAAGCCACAAACAAGCCTCAGCCGCAGTATCGTCGCCATCAAACCCAGATGAACACACGCCTGCCAGCATATCCGCGGCCAACTTCGCAAACTCGCCGCCGCAATCGTGTAAACGCAGATAGCCCACACCTACTTGCGTCTTCGCCCAGGCAAGCTCTGTCCCATCTCCAGGACACTCACTCTCCATCCGGGCAAGTATCGGGTTCGCCAGATCAATCCGACCCTCTCTACCCAAATATCCAGCTACAATCGCATACAGCTCCGCCCTGGACGCAGGTTGAGATTTCGATATGCCTAGAAAGTCCGCAGCATCCAAGACATCTCTATCATTCCCCAGACGCTCCACGCACAACTTACCAAGCAACATCCTTGCCGCATCAAAAGCCCTTGTGTCGTTCCGAAACGCACGCACCTTCCTGAGCTCAGCTACACCTCCAGCAACCTCACCCCTCTCTATCATAAGTCGACCAACCGCAAACTGCGCCCAGCTCGCAACAACTGTCTTCGGATTCTCAGCCGCCAGCAACCGTGCATCAGAAATAGCACGCTCTATCAGAAAACCAGCATTCTCCCTCTGAGCCGCAAACCGATCCAAAAGCTCTATCGACAAATCCGGACGGTCCTCTTTCGCCAATGCTACTGCCTGCATCGCTACAAGATACGGATTGTCCAAAGACCCGTCTCCAGGAGCAAAAGCAAGAAGACGATACTTCGGAGCGTAATGCTCCTCCGCCCACTTCACAAGCGACTCAATCGGCTCCGACGGATCAGACGGAAGACCAACCTCAATAAAGTTCCGCGCCGCATCAGCATACTTGGAAAACGGCTTCTCATCAACAAGCCGCTTCATAGCCGACAGCGACTCCGCAGATTTCCCAACCCTCGCTAGCACCAACCCAAGCTCGTAGAGCATCTCTGCACCGTGAGAAGTGTTCAGGCATCTCTCTATCGCAGGCTGCAAAAGCTCCGCAGCTCTCTTCGGCTCCCCGTTCACCTTGTAGTATCTCGCAAGCCACAGCGTTGCTTTCGCCACAACGTCATCGCCCGCACGGCCAGTAGATGCTATCGGCTCCAAAAGCTCGACGGCGCGTGCGCTCAACTCCTCCCTCTTGCAATTCCGAGATCGTAAATATGCCGTCGCAACCTGTGTCCGAGCCCACTCAATCTCCATAGACTCGGACGGACATTCCTCAGCAAGACGCCTGAGCAACGGATAAGCAAGATCAATGCGCCCGTCCTTACCCCTATATGCCGCCACCGTCGCCAAAATCTCCGCCCTGGACTTCGAATCCGATGCATCAACACGCAGACACTTCGCCGCGTCAAGTATGTTGCCGCTTCGCTGAATATGAGTCTCACACAGGCTGCCGAGTTCCAACCGGGCATAGTCAAAAGGAGTCAAATCGGACCTGTCGGGCAATATCTCTGCAACTTTCCTCAAAGCCTCCACCCCATCGCTAACTCGACCTTCGGAAATAAGCGCACGACCAATACACCATTGTGCCCACGCAGCAACAACAGTATTCGGGTAGGTCTCAATAACCATCTGAGCACGAGCAATCGCCTCCGTGCAACGATCAAGAAACACTAGCGTCTCCGCACGCCTGAACTGAGCAAACATCCCTGCCTCGGTCTCCGGATATTCCCTGGCTACGCGCTCGAATATCCCAAGCGCAGCAGCAGGTTGGGTGGCTTCGTTGAGCTTCTCGCCCTCGGCAAGAAGAGAGTGAGCGGCTATCTCCCGAGCACGGTCAGCCGCATTTGCGGGGATTAAAACAGAGAGTAAGAAGATTCCAATAGCGCACACAAAAAGGCAGCGCCGAAATCGAACAACAGACATATCTAATACACCTCAGCTTGTATAACTATAACGATTCGAAGGCTCCTCTTACCCTAACCATCTCTCGTCAGAGAATAGAGGAGAAAGACGCAATCCTAACTTGCAAAGAGAAAGACCTGATCCTTTTCCAATGCTAAGGAATGGACTCTCTCCGCAAAGGAAAAGAAAAGATCCTCTCCAGTGAAAAAGCAACCAACTCAATTGGCTGCGCCAATTTATGTTTTATAGACTCTTTCCTCCGAACCGTTTTAATTCACACCACTGACTTGCAGATACTGCTGCCCAAACTTCGGGCTGCCTGGTAGTGTTCTACTCAGGACTTGTTATTAAAATTGGTATGAATATACCCCAACCGAGAAGACTTGTCAACGAGATTTTCATGTGAAATATTCGGCCTGTGTTTGTCATTCACCAATCACATAGTGCAAAACAACCCGCACGCACGAAGCAAACAGGATGATGATGTGAAAAAGTCGGCTATGAATCAAAGATGATGCCGAACACGCCGAAAACACCCAACGAGATTAGACTATATCAATGTGCCCAAACCCAGAAGGCCGCGGCGTTTAACCGCGGCCTTCATCAGCCAATCTCGAGAATTCCGATGACCTTTCACCAAAGAACGCTAAGGCATCGTCGTTATATCGCTCGCACTTCGAACGCGGAGTACCGGTATCGGATTCGAACCGGCCATCGTCGCTCCACTTAT
>Ga0123519_10012387_pt1 | contig 12418 bp, 15 predicted proteins | sample YelNatPaOPRAMG02_FD_87396 | JGI IMG/M metagenome (GOLD analysis project Ga0123519, IMG submission 87396) | Hot spring microbial communities from Yellowstone National Park - Yellowstone National Park OP-RAMG-02 (version 2) | ecosystem: Environmental > Aquatic > Thermal springs > Hot (42-90C) ... | reverse complement strand
TTAATGAGAAACAGCTTAATCAGGCCAGCATCGATACCAATTTCCGAAATCCAATCCGCAAGGTATGTTTTTCCAGAGCCGCTCGCACCATGAAACGCAGTATGATTTATATCACTGTTTCTTTTTTTCAAATCTCTCAGCATTGCATGAACCCATGCGTGCCTTCTCTGTTGCAAATACTTTCTACTTGCAGGTGTTTTCGCATCGTGAACCGTCATCGAAACACCAAGAAGACCACCTAACTCGTTAGGTGGATGAATTGGTCTTCTGTTTCTCGATATATTCCCGTATTATCTCTGCTGATACATGTCCCTGGGTTCCTATATAATAACTTGGAGACCAGATATGCCCTCCCCAATATTCTTTCTTTAGTTCTGGATACTTTTTAAATAATCTTAGCCCAGTCACTCCTTTTAAAATTTTTACTATACCCATTGGTGCTTCAAACGGTGTAGTTGCAATAAACACATGTATATGGTCAGGCATAATTTGCAGCTCTAATATTTGCCATCCTTTTGTCTCTGCTATTGTATAAATTTGGTCTTCAAGGAATTCTTTTACCTTCCCTTCTAATATCTTCTTCCGATATTTTGGACACCATACAATGTGATAATTAATATTGTAAACTGCCGAACTTGTTTTCCCCATAATATTATTTAATATAACCTAAAGGTATTTAAAACCTTATGCCTCTTATAGTATAGATATGAAAGTAACGAAGACAATAAAAGCAGCAGTGGTGCATCTTACTAAAACCAAAGAGGGGCTTCTCAATCGTGAATATGACGCTTTACAGGCTTACCTGCATGGAAGCAACGAAGTGGAGTTGTATTCTGCGAATAAACAGCAAGCTAAAAGGTTCTATAAGAAAATAAAGCCTGATAAAGAATATCCTCTTTCTATAAGAAAGGACCTTCTCAGGATAGAAAAAAGAGATACAAAAATAGCGAAATATTGGGCTCGTGTTCCTGTAAAAGGAAAAAAAGGCGGTGTCTGGATTGCTATTAAACCCCATTGTGACTTCCCTGATAAATATGAGATATGTGAATCTAAGCTTATAAGGGATAATGGCAGGTTTTTCCTCAATATAACTATTCAGAAGGATATAGAGGTAAAGTATCCTTCTGAGTTTTCGAAAATAGCAGTCATTGCCTGCGACTTGGGAGAAACAAACCCCATAACTTCTGTGGAGTTAAGGGAGGGCAGAATATTCAATCCTAAGTTCAGTGGTGCTGATATAAGAAAAATAAGAGCACACTACAACCATATCAGAAAGGGCATAGGTAAGAAGAAAGTGAAACATGCACTGCGTATAATTAAGAAAATAGGACATAAAGAGAAACGTAAGGTAAGGGATATTCTCCACAAGGAAACAACGAAAATAGTAAATAGAGCAAAAGAGCTAAGAGAAGAAGGCTATGAGCCTATAATTGTAATAGGCAAATTGAAAGGATTAAGAAGACCACATAAGAAATATGTAGCAAGGTGCAGGAAGAATAATAGAAAAGTGCATTCTATGCCTTCGTATATGATTACAGAGATGCTCAAATACAAAGCGAACTGGGAAGGAATACCTGCTGTGCAGGTAAACGAAGCATGGAGCTCACAGAAGTGCCATGTGTGTCAAGAAATAGGAAGAAGAAATAAGAGGCTATTCGTGTGCCTGAATCCAATGTGTGAAATAAAAGAATACAATGCCGATTTGAACGGAGCGATAAATATCGGCAACAGATTTCTCGACCATTGGTTGAGAAATAGGGCATTAGTGGACATGCCCCTATCCTCCAGAGTGAGCAGAATCTCCGATGAGGAGAACGCATTAGAGAAGCAGAGTACGATGGAGGAACCCACTGAACTTGTTCAGTGGTAGTTCACAGAAAAGATAATCAATTTAAGATGGAATTAAGAAACAAATACCTAAAAAATTGGGCATATGCTGCACACTGGGTTGATTCCGCACTAAAAACGGGTTTCTCAATAATGGATTCTTGGAGAAAGAACTATATTAAGGGAAGCAGAAAGAGAACATGCCCTAAAGCAAAACGATTATTCATAAGAGTTAAGCAGACCTTGTGCAAGTTGGAAGGAGATAAATTAAGAGTTACTATCTCTCCAAGAAAATTTGTGTATTTCGACTTGTCAAAAAGATACTTCAAGTTGCCAAAAAGGATATCATCAAGTGGAATTGGAGAACCTATAATTACATTGGACAAAATATATTTACCTATCCACGAACATGACAAGAACAATACAAGATATATAGCAGAGAAGATGGCATGGGATGCAAATATGTTCTCGTTGGATGGTTACTCCCCGCAAACAGGATGGGTAAGAATAGACACAAAACCTCTTGCCACAGTTCATATTTCTTCATTTGAAAAAAGAAGAAACTTACAAAGGAAAGCAGCAAAAACAAAAAAAGCTAAAATAGTGCTAAGTAAATATTCAAAAAGAGAAAAGAACCGAGCCAGAAAACATCAGATTGAAATTGCAAGGGCAATAAACTCGCTATCTAAAGAAAATGGAATTGAAAGCTTAAAAAAATCGAATATGTATAGAAAGTGCAAACTCTGGAATCGACAAATTTCACGCACTGACTGGAGAGCTATAAAAATGAGAATAAAGAACTGCATCGAGTTACCACCGCAGTACACATCAAAGAAATGTTCCAGATGTGGGTATATCAACAAAGACCTGAATAGGAGCAAAGTATTTAGGTGTGCAAACTGCGGATTAACAATAGATAGGCAACTCAATGCAGCTATCAACCTGTATCTGAAGATGGAGGGAGTTCCCTATCGGATAAATTGGTGGGATTCAAACATCCTACCTACGCTGATGGGTGGGTACTTCCTGACAGGGGTTGAGCAGAAAACCCCCAATGAACTCGTGAGGGGGTTGCATGAAGCTGTGAAACCCAAGCTCTACTTCGCATACGATAGGTATGCTGATTCATACCTATCTACGCCGATTTAGAGCGGAACCCACTGAACTTGTTCAGTGGTAGTTCACGTGTTTCTTCTTAATAATTCTTTCTTTTTGAATTTGCAACCGCATCAACCACACCTGTTAGTTAATTTTCCAAACTATTTTAGAGAAAAAAGTTAGAAAAGCAAACCAAGATTATACCGCATTTTTAGCAGTTTGCTTTTCAAACCATTTAACCCATATGAGGTTAATTTTCCTAACTTCTTTCTCTTTTCAAACCTTTTTAGCACTTTTGAGTTTGCTTTTCTAATTTTTTTGCAGTATAATCCTAAAAAAAGTTTGGATTTCAAACGAAAAGTATATAAATAACATATGTAATATATATATGTAGTATATAGAAATAAAAGGAGGTTGAGAAAAATGCAAGAAAAACAAAAAGAAGTAAAAAAAGAAAACGTAAACGATAAGGAGGTGAGGATAGTGAAAGAAAAGATACAAAAAGCTTTCAACAGCGCAGTCGAGGAAAAACTGCGAGAAAAAGCACACGGCAAAGTAGTGTATTACGCAGCATTAAGTGACGAAGACTATTTACGTCAGCACTTACACGAAACTTTGGAAGGTTTAGCACTGCACATAGTAAGCAACACAACAAATACACTAACTGAAAAAGTGCTGAGCTTGTCAGCTGACGAGCTGTACGGCTTTTCACTGTCAGAGTGCAAATACCGTGTATGGTTCGAATCAGCTACTGTAAAATTTGCAGAAAGCATCTACTACGACGAAAATAAAGACGAAGAAGATGATATGGAGCAAAGAGAAGATGATATAGAGCAAAGAAAAGAGCTACATGTGTACCTCAAAGTGCTCGACTACGGCAAAATTTGCTTGAAACTTACACTGCCAAACGGGCGCAATATCTATATCTACAGTAGTTTGCACTGCACAGTTGAATATTTAGAAAAAACGAAATTTCTGCAATTTCAAAAAATCTATAACGATTTGTTAGCACAGTTTAACAAATTTGTTTCGCAAGAAAAAGCACAGCAAGCACAGCAAAAACAGCAGTAAATACATTCCCTTCCCCTTCCTTTTTTTTATTTTTTTATGGGCGGGCGGAGATTACCTATCAAACCCTGCCCATCAAAAAAAAGGAGGTTGAGAAAAATGAAAAAAACAATAGTAAAATATGAAGACATCGATTGCAATGAGAAATTTAAAGTAACTGTTTATACAACTGCTTTCAGACTGTTTAAAGAGTTAAAAATTAGCGATGAAGAGTTTAGAAAAGCAGTTGAATACTTCGCTTACATACAAAACAATTCAGACACACTTGATAATATCATAAGAAGAAATGAACTTTCATTAAGAGAATTCGAAGCTTTAAGATTGCTTGAAGAATTAGAAAAGTGTGCTGCATCACAAAATTACGAAATTATTAGCATGACAACGCTTTTGAAAAGTGCTAAAGTGAAGCTGTAATTTTGTTATTTATTAAAATTAAGTGTATATGTAAAATAAAAAAGAAACAAGGAGGTTGATGGAATGAAGCGAAATGTTGCAGCAGAAGTTACTGCAAATGTTGCAGCAGAAGTTATTGCCGCAGTAAAAGTAAAAAAGTTAAAAACTAAAATCAAAAAACTGCGCAAGCAAATAAAGCAAATAAAAAAGCAAATAGAAGCACAAACAAAGCAAAATATCAAACCAGAAATTTTTTTACAAAGCTTTCGTAAACATGAGCCAGAAAACCCAACACCGCAAAATACCCCTCCCTTAAGAATGCAAAAAAGTGCCGTGACCCCTACCCCAAACGAGAAAAAAAGGCCCAAAGAAATACCCCGCCTACCAGCTGTAAAAATCGACTTGAATAAGTTAGACCCAAGCGTAAAAAAAAGATTTCCAAAATTCAACAGCGAAAAAGAGCTTCAAAATTTTATTCTTACAGCAATCGAGAATGAAATGAACATCGAAATTTCGCCATATCTGACAATAGAAGAGCTCAAAGCATTAGAAAAGAAAGCTAACCAATAGCTTTCTTTTTTTATTTTTTTTTCAAAAAGAAACAGGGGGTGGTTTGGATTGCTTAAAAACAAGCTTAAAAATCAAGCGCAAGCAACTGTTTGGTTCGCAAGAACATTGAAGAGCTATGACTATGCAATATTAAAAGAGCATCCTTGCAACAAGACAAGAGACAGCATTTTTGAAGTAATTACCCCAAACTCAAAAAAAGAAACTTACTACGTAAAATTCAAAAGAAAATTCTTCAATAGTTTTTCAAAAGTTTTCCCCAAATTTTACATGGAACACCCGGAGCTGGGCGCAGTTGGCGAATCAATAAACGTGGACTGCTTAAAACAAGCGTTGCTGTGCGATAAACTGATTTTTATTTATCCAGATGAGCGCATTTACTTCATTTATCCTGCACTGTTGCATGAATTTGCAACAATACATGGCTTAATTCGAATTCAAAACAAAACGCACTACATAAAAGAATTTGGACACAAAAAAGAAAAATTTGAAGTAACAGCCTGCATTCCCATCAAACTTTTACAACCATTTTTTTCTAAACAATTAATTTTAAGCGAGGTGATATCTTGAACTTCAAGCATGATAGAAAAACAATCGAACTCATAACAGTTCTGCGCAAGCAAGGTTTTACAATACGTGCAATTGCAAAAGCTCTCAACATGCCTGTTGCAACAGTAGCCTACTGGGTTAACAGAGATTCAAAGCTACTGCGTAGGCGGTTGCTATACAATGACAACGAGAACTTTAGGCAAAAGATACTTAATGCTGCAAAAAAATATCAGAAAAATAATAGACAAAAGCGAGCTGAGTATATGCGCAGATATAGAGCAAGAAAAAAAGGGGTATTCCCAAAAATTTAGAAACATTTAAATACTACTGCAACAGCAAATAATATAGGTGATGTAATGCCCAGTCCAATGGTAAAGGTCAAGCGTGGAAAAAAGACCCTTTGGGTATATAAGAGAAATGATGCAAGAAAGAGATTTATCAAAATGGGCGGAGAGAAATACCAAATATACAACCCAACCCTTGACAAAAAGAAACGCTCGCATGTAAACCCCCTCGTAAAAAAGAAACACACAAAATATGCACACACAGGGGATGTAAAAGGTTTCAGAAGCAAATACCCCCATATCTAAACGCAAGCTTTTACATTTTGAATAGTTTGCAAAAAAGAGCAACACTGTAAAAGGTGCTGCTCTCCTTAAAATCAGACTAACGTAGGATTGAAACAAACTTAACTAAAATCTAAATTGAAGAATCCATTTTAAAATCAGACTAATGTAGGTTTGCACCTATTTCCAAAAATTTACAAATGTTTAAATATAAGAATAGGCAAAAAAATACTTATGGAACTTTCAAAAGAGCTTTTAATTTCATTTGTCTTTATTGCGCTCGTTGCAGTTTTTTTCTTTGTTGTTCAACCACTCTTTAAACCAATTCCATTCCAAGCGACCACCCAACAGCAAACAATTCAAACACCATCGCAAACACCACCGCAAGATTTCCTCACATATCTTTTATATCTTTTTAATTCGTTAGGTTTGTTCAATTTAATTCTAATTTTTCTCTTGTTGCTATTTTTAATAAAACTTGCATTCAATTCTCGTGGAATTGTGCAAATTGTTTCTATTACACTAATAGGTGCGCTTCTCTTTATGCTATTTATTGCACCATTTTTCCTAATCATTAATTCGTTTCCAGCTTTAATAAGGCTTGGTTTGTTCGGAATTTTGGTTTTGTGGGCAGTTCTCGCAATAACACCACCGTACCCAACCGAGGAGTTAGTTATTGCAGTTCCTTTAATGCTTTTTGGCATTCCATTTGGCGTTGCAGAATTAATTGCTCTTACAATTGCAATCTTTATTTTAGTGTTTGCCTCATTCCAAATACCTTATATCTGGCAACTTATTTTCGCAGATTTAAGCAAAATTAACATTTATGTGCTAATCGTTACGGCTATTCTGCTTGTTTTTCTCGTTGTTTTCGCTAAAAAAACCCCGAGAAGTCCCCTTCCGTAAGGGAGGGGATGAGATGCGATAAGTATTTAAAACTATAGTTACTATAATATATTATGGTTACTGTTGCTATAAAAGTTACAAAATCTCAAAAGAAAAAACTCGACAAAATGAAAATACATCCAAGAGAAACTTACGCAGATGTAATTGAAAGGTTGATAAAAAATGCACCTAACACATAAATTCAGGCTCTATCCGACAAAGGAACAAGAAGAAAGACTATTGTGGACCTTAGACAAGTGTAGGTTTGTTTACAACAAGATGTTAGAAGGTTTGAATAATCAAGACAAACCAAATAGATTAGAACTGCAAAGCTCCATTCCAAAGTTGAAGGAAGAACAGCCAGAACTGAAAGAAGTATATGCTAAAGTTCTTCAATACGAATCTTATAGATTGTTTTCAAATCTCAGAGCATCGGCAAAACTGAAGAAGAATGGCAAGAAAGTAGGTAAATTAAGATTCAAGAGTAAAGGTTGGTTCAAAACTTTTGTTTATAATCAAAGTGGATTCAAAATCATAAAGACAGGAAAAAGGTTGGATTTGTTACATCTATCAAAGATTGGAAACATACCAATCAGAATACATAGAGAAATAAATGGAAAAATAAAACAGATTATAATAAAGAGATACAATTCTGGGAAATGGTTCGCTTGTATTCAATTTGAGAGCAATATAGAAAAAGAAAATAAACCGATAGAAAAGAAAGTAGGGATAGATATGGGTATAAAACATTTCCTTACCGATAGTGACGGTTTGCAAATAGAAAACCCTAAATTCTTGGACAAATCTCATAAAAGATTGAGAATAGAACAAAAGAAATTATCAAGAAAAAAAGAAGGGTCTAAAAAAAGGGAAAAACAAAGGATAAAAGTAGCAAAGATTTATGAAAGACTTGTAAATCAGAGAAACGATTTCCTTCACAAATTATCAAGGTATTATGCTGATAATTATGACTTCATAGTAATAGAAGACCTGAATATAAAGAATATGGTTAGAAGTCATCTGGCTAAATATATAAACGATGCCTCTTGGAATCGCTTTATTCAAATGCTATCCTACAAGGCTGAAAGAGCCGGTGGGATGGTTGTAAAAGTGAATCCAAGAGGAACAAGCAAAGAACATAAATTTGGAAAATTAGATAGAGACTATAATGCTTCTCTAAATATCCTCATAAGAGGATTAGAGAAGGTAGGTATGGGACAGACCGAAGTTACGCCCATAGAGACGGAACCTCTGCTCGTGAGAGCAAGTTCAGTCGTTGAAATGGGAAGCTCCCTGCGATAGCTGGGAGTAGTTCACATATCCCTTCCGCAACAAATATTTAGGGGGTTCTGATTGGAAGCGCTGAAAGAACCAGAAAAAAAGCAAGAAGATTTGATAAAAAAAGCATTTGAAGAAGGATTTAGAATACTTAAAGGTAGAAAAAAAGCACAAGAAAGAGTTATCGCATTCTATAGAAAGAACTCAAACCTCATCAAAAGGCTGGAAATTGTGCATTACCATTTGATTAATTCGCTTGATTTTGAAATTAAACTAAAATGCGCTATTGAATTGTGCTCAGAAGGCATTGCATCATGGCGCAGGGAAATAAATGCTCTTTGCTTAGACCCAAACTTTGATGCAACAGCACTAAAAAAAGAACTTGAACAGCTTGAAGCAAAATATGAAAAAATAGCTGCCTTAGCAAGAGATTATTTTTCAGAGAAACAAGCAGAAATGTTGCGTTTCAACCTAACAGAAGCCTCTTTCCAAGCATCTGATTTGTATAAAGAAATGGTTTCCAGATACATAACGTTGCTTCCAGACATAAAAGAAATATTGCAATGGACGTTTGGAGAAACCCCACTATTCAAAGGACTTGTTAGTGCAGCAGAAGTAACTCCAGAAGAAGAGGAACTTCCAACACTCCAAGAACCCGTTCCGTGAATTATTCCTTTAGGGATATAAACATTTAAATACATCTTTAGTTCAAATTACTTAACAAAAGCATCATAGGAGGTGCGAAAAATGAACAGCTCTGGCAAAACACCAGTTCTTACAATACTGCTTGCCTTGGGTTTGGGTGCTGTATTGTTTATGCTATACAGCAATCTCTCAGGGCAGAAGTATATAGGAACATGGACAGGCACAAATTTGCCATTCGAAACAACAGGAACTCCAAGTTACAACCAGCCAAGTTACCAGCCTGAATTGAAGAAATACCCAATTGGCAGTTTAAACATAACTGTGCAAGAAAACCTTAGCAACAGTTATAGCGCATATACAGGAACAGCAAAGTTTTTCCCCGCAAACACGAATTTCAATGACCCAACCGTTCAGCCAATTGCAAGCGCTACGTTTTCAAGTGGTGCAGTTTCACAAACCTCTTGGAACAAGACTTCTTTGAATACAGCATATGACTTTGTGCTCGATGGCGGAGGCACTTGGTATGACGAGATTGCAAGGAACTTCGTATTTGACACAGCACACTATAACGAGCAAACAGGTGCTTATTCCTTGACAATTTCAGCAGTAGACCCATACCCATTCAAAAGTGCTCCAACAAAGATTGGCACTCTTTCAGCAACTATAAGCAATGCCTCAGGAACAGGCTGTAGTATATCAGGTTCAGAGATTGACTATAACAAAGACGTTTCAGGTTCAACAGGTTCTTGCTCGTTCGATTTAGAGATAAAGAACACAGCAGCGAATACATTAATAAGAAACTTAGTGCTCCACCCGCAAAACGATGTAACGAACGCTCTGGAAGGCAACGAGATTCAAAGTGTAACAATAAGCAAGAAATCTGGAAACCTTACACTGCCTGTTTCAACAATTACAAGCTACTTTACAAATTATCAGCCTTTGCCTCTTGGTAACTTGACTACCGCAGACACAACAACCTTTACAATTTCGTTTACTTTCAACGAAAGTAACCTTGATGACAATGAGACACTATATCTAATGCTGGATGACTTGGGAGGCTATCTGGCAAATGATGTTGTGTCAGGTAACAAGGGAATGGCATTTACAAAGCTAACACTGAAATTCACACAGTAACTACAATGACCCAGCCCTAAAAACCCACAGAGGAATTCTGTGGGTTTCCTTTTTTTTCTTTTATTTCCAAAAGTTTAGAAACATTTAAATAGCAGAAATGTATAGTTATTTTAGGGAGCTTCATGAAAAAAACACTAATACTTTTATTTGCTCTTGCAGTTTTATGCCATGCTGTTGCTGGTGAAAGAACTATTTATTCTGGTTTTCTAACAAACGCAACAACATTTGCACTTTTTGATGTGGACCTTACGGGTGTATCGGCAGCCCATTCTCCTTATGATATGCTTTATTATCCAAACGATGATGCGCCAATTTGTAAAGGATTAGACCCAGAATTTTCAACAATTTGTAACACCATTGCAGACCAAGAAAGTTACCCATATTTCAGAGTCCATCTTGAGCGGTGCCGTATTAATGATGATGGTCTTAAGCCAAGGGCTGTTTGTGGTTTAGATTTTGGTAAAGGGCTTTTAAAAGGGGAGGTCGACCCGTATCAGAGGCTTTATATTGTAACCCAGCTATTTGAGTCAGATTGGCGGTATTATGAAAACAAAGAATATCCTATAAAAGTAATTTATCCTTCCGCCGAAATTCCACAATATCCGCACTATAGAGAATACTCCTGCCCTCTTCCAGCTGGCAGGTTTCTGCACATTAGAACCTTTGTAGGTGGCGAAACAGTTTCTCTTGATAAATTTGCTTATCCTGTAAATTACTTCTGCTCAAGGCATCCTGTGGTTATAACGCAATTAGCCACACAGCGCACAACAATAACAACAGAATACTATAAGAAACTCTTGCAAGGTTACACATATGTTGTGCCTGATGGTGAAACGCATACATATTTCTATGTTCCAACAAATGCAACAGCTCCAGCAACATGCAATTCTGGTGAAATCTACGATGAAGCAAGAAAAGTTTGTGTAAGAATTGTTTCTGGTGTTGTTTACGAATGCGCAGATAAAACAGCAACCTTAATCGATGGAAAATGTGTGAAGCAAGGCGTTCTTGAAGTAGTTTGCCCAGAAGGAACTAAGAAAATTGGGGATAAATGCTATTTTACTGCAGAAGGCGTTTGCCCAGAAGGAACAAAAAGAACAATAAGAGATAACCGAGTAGTTTGCGAATACGCAAATATTGCATGCCCAAGTGGTTTTCTCTGGGATGAAACAACACAGCAATGCTACAAAAATGGTGTTATAAGATGCCCACCCAACACTCAACTTAAAGAAGATACCTGTGTAAAAATAGGATTTGAATGCCCAACAGGAACTTATAGGCAAGGAGATGTTTGCTATTTGCCAGCAACACCAACATGCCCTTCAGGTTTCCACCTTGTTGGAGCAGAATGTTATCCAGATGAAATCAAATGCCCAGAAGGAACAACTAAATTCGAAAACGCATGCTATGCACAAGGCAAACTAACATGCCCCTCAGGTTTCCACCTTGTTGGGCTAACATGTTATCCTGATGATATTTCTTGCCCTCCAGGAACAACTAAAATGGGTGGTGTTTGTTACTACGGTGAGCCGCAAATATTCTGTCCAGATGGAACAAAAAACATAGATGGTAAATGCTATTTGCAATCAGATGTTATTGAAAGACCTGTTTGCCATGAAGACGAAACAAAAGTAGGCAATTTTTGCATAACAAACAGGCGCTCCTGCCCTCAAGGTTTCAAACTTGTTGATAATTTATGCATTGCAATAATTGTAGACTGCCCACCAGGAACTGTAAAAGTGGGTGAGCAGTGCATCATACCAGATGTTTATTGTCCAGAAGGAACAGTAAAAGCAAACGGAAAATGTTATCCGAAAGAAGAAGTAACATGCCCAATGGGGAGCTTCTGGAATGGGAGCAAATGTATAGGCATTATTTCTTGCCCAGACGGAACAACAAAAGTAGGTGACGTTTGCATAAAGAACGCAATAGACTGCCCAGCAGGAACAAAACTGCAAGATGGTAAATGTGTAATACAATTAACTTCTTGCCCACCAGAAGCACCAGAAGGTTCATACGTTAAAGATGGTGTGTGCATTGTGCCAATGAAACCCATATGCGAACCGCCAAACCAATTAGTTAATGGACAATGCATAGCGCCAAGTGTAGTAAAACTTAAAGAAGCGGAAACAATTCCATCAGCCATGCCATTTATTCCAATGCAACAAAACCTATCCCTGCTTATAATTGTTGGCATTGTAATTGTAGCAGTAGTTTTCATGTTTGTTTTGAAGAAGGTGACAAAATTAACATTTTGGAACGATGGGTGAAAGAAGCTGGCGCACGACCACTTGTAAAAAGAACAAGGTTTTTCGGTGGGAAAAAACCCAGCATCTTTTACAAAAAGGGACAAAGCAAAACCCTTGCAAACCTTGTAAAAAAATAGGAGGAATCAAAAATGGGAAAAT
>Ga0123519_10012385_pt1 | contig 12421 bp, 9 predicted proteins | sample YelNatPaOPRAMG02_FD_87396 | JGI IMG/M metagenome (GOLD analysis project Ga0123519, IMG submission 87396) | Hot spring microbial communities from Yellowstone National Park - Yellowstone National Park OP-RAMG-02 (version 2) | ecosystem: Environmental > Aquatic > Thermal springs > Hot (42-90C) ... | reverse complement strand
TGATACTCTTCTGCATGCAGTTCATAAGCATGGGCATTCTGGCTGAAATCCAGATAAGGACCTACCACGAATCGCAGAACAAACCGCCGTATGTCATACGGGAAATACTGGAGCCATCGAATTGAGCCCCTATTCCGGGTTCCACCCCAATTTCACGTCCGAGAAATTGCCGGCCCTGCGCCTCCGGCGCCTTGCCTCCGCCGGGCTCGGACAATCTGAAAAACTGGGATCTTATGACATCTGAGGATTTTCCAACATGCCTGTTGTATGTTTTCGGCGTCATACTCAGCGTGGGTCTTGCGCTGAACGTGGTCTTCCTGTTCAGGCTCGGTTCGCGGCGCCGAGTCCACCTTGCGCCCCCAAGCGAGGCCCGCGCATGCCCGTGGACCGTGAGAGAGGCATTTGGCTTGTTCGGCGCTCTGGCAGTGTGTCATGCCCTCCTCTACGTGATTCTCGTGACCGTAAGCAAGGTCGGAGAGCTGACCGATAATGGCATGAGTATCGTGGCCTTCGTCGGACATCTGTGCCTGTTTCACGGAGTCATCCTCATATACGCCGCCGTTATCCTCCGCCGCAAAAACGAAAGACTGGCTGATCTTTTCGGCATCGCCGGCAAGGACGTTCTTCGCCATGCCGCTCACGGGATTGCGTATTACATGGCCGCGATGCCTGCGGTGCTGCTGGCGGGCTGGGTTTACGCCTTCTTCCTCTCCGACTGGGGGTACCCGGTCGGCCCGGACGACGTCCAGGATATCGTCCAGCTTTTCCTGGACCCTGACTTCCCGTACGCGGCAAAAATTGTCGCGGCAGCCGCCGCTGTGACTCTGGTGCCAGTGGCAGAGGAGATATTGTTCAGGTCCGTGGCGCTCCGGGTCCTTGCCCAGCGCACAAGCAGACATGTGGCGGTGCTTTTTGTGTCGCTCTGTTTCGCCATTCTTCACATGCACGTCCCGTCTCTGGTGCCGCTCTTCGTGTTCTCAATAGCGCTTTCCTGGGGTTACATGCACACAGGCTCCCTCGCGGTGCCCATCGTCATGCACTCGGCTTTCAACACCGTTGCGATCCTTTCCTCGATGACACGCGCCTCCAATGCAGGAGCATGACTCCGGAGTTTGCAGATGAAAAAAACTGAGCCCCCAAGGATATTGTCCGTGGCATGGGTTCCGCGCAGCCCGCCGGCCCCTGTTCCGGGTTTTGTCCGGATTCTGGACCAGACCCTGCTCCCCCGCAAAATCGCCTTCATAGAGACGACAGATCCCCGCCGCATCTGGGAAGCCATACGTTCCCTGCGCGTCCGCGGAGCTCCGGCGATCGGGGTTGCGGCGGCCATGGGCACGGCGGCCGCGGCGCAGAATGTCCGCGCTCGCTCAGGCGCGGCCATTGCGGGAGCAGTCGCCAGGGTTGCATCCTACCTGGCCACGTCGCGACCCACCGCAGTAAACCTGTTCTGGGCTCTGGAGAGGATGCGCAGAACCGCTGCGGAAAACGCCGCCCTTTCGCCGCCGGATCTGCGAAGACGCCTGGTCGAGGAGGCTCTTGCGATCAGGGACGAAGACGCCGCCATGTGCAGAGCGATCGGCGAACACGGACTCGCGCTGCTCAGGAACGGCTGCTCGGTGCTGACACACTGCAACGCAGGGGCCCTGGCCACAGCGGAATTCGGAACGGCTCTGGCGCCAGTGTATGCCGCGCGCCAGCGCGGATGGAAGATTCATGTGTACGTTGACGAAACCAGGCCGCTACTGCAGGGGGCAAGGCTGACTGCATGGGAACTCTCCAGGGCCGGCGTCCCCGTGACGCTCCTGTGCGACAACATGGCGGCCGTCGTCATGAAAAAAGAAAACGTCGCAGCCGTGCTTGTCGGAGCGGACCGCATCGCGGCCAATGGCGACACTGCGAACAAAATAGGAACCTACGGGCTTGCCATTCTCGCGCGCGCCCACAGGATTCCCTTTTACGTGCTGGCGCCGACATCCACCTTTGATTTCGGCTCCAGCAATGGAGACGCCATACCCATCGAATACAGATCGGGCGAAGAAGTCACTCATGTGCTGGGAAAACCGGTCGCTCCCCGCGGAATCAGAGCATACTCGCCAGCTTTTGACGTCACGCCATCGGAATTGATCAGCGCAATAGTCTGCGAAGCCGGAATCGCACGGCCGCCGTTCAACAGGAGTCTGGCGAAGATCGCCGCAAAAGCCGGACCGCAACACGATGGCTAGTCCGTCCTCAAGCGACGCCAGTTGACCTCCTCCAGCTCGGGCATCGCGCGCAGTATGGAGCGAACCTCGCCGGTTGGATCGTCCACGACGATGCTGCGGATCGAAGATTTACGAAGAGGTTCGAGACACTTCGGCGGAATGCCCAGAAGGCTCGCGTGCCTCAGAGGCATGCCTGCCAGCACGCTCAGATCCCTCACCCTGGTGTTGTTCAAGGCGATGAATTTCAGACTCATTCCGGCCAGAGGCGACAAATCCGAAATCTGAGTTTCAGAAATATCGAGCCATTCAAGCGGAAGATTCTTCAAGACATTGAGGGAAGCTATCTTTGTGGCCCTCAGATTGAGCTGCCGCAGCGGCATTGTGGCAAGAACAGAGAAATCCTTCACCGGAGTGCCCTCTATGGAAAGATACGTCAGCGGCATATCCTGGAGGACGCTGATGTCTGAAATTGGCGTGTTGCCTATATCCAATTCGCGGACCGTGGTGCCGCGAAGAAGTCCCAGCTCCCTGAATTGCGTCCCGTTGCAATTGAGTCGCCGCAGCGGAAGGTTCTTCAAAACCGTAAAATTGAAGAGCTTTGTCCCGGCGATGTTCAGCTCGGAAACCGGCTTGCCCGCCAGCACCCCGATGTCCTTGACCTGCGTCTGGCTTATGTCCAGCCACTCGAGAGGCATCGAGGAAACCGGACGCAAATCAAAAACCTTCGTTTCCGCAATGTCGAGCTTCCTCAACGCCAGATCGCGGATGGGCGCCAGGTCCTTGACATCAGTCCCGCGCACCCACAGTTCTTCAAGCGTCTTCATGTCCCGCAAAGGCGACAGATCGCTCACCGGACACAGCCTGATACGCAGGGACTTGAGTTGCATTCCACGAAGCGGTTCGAGACTTTTCACGCTGGTTTGAGCCAGCGACAGGGATTGGAGGGGAAGACCGCGCAGGGGGCCGAGGTCCGAAAGCCTGGATATTGGCTCCGTCCTCCAGTAGTTGTCTGGACGCGCCGCGCCCAGAACAGCCTCGCGCAGGTCCTGAAAAGCCGCCACGGCAAATATGTCCTGCAAACCGGGAGACAGGATCGAAAGCCTCGTCACCGAGCCGTCTGACGCGGTTTCCAGGGAAAGTTCATCGGGCCCCAGTTCCGGATTCCTGCGCAACATGAGATCCCGCCAGGCCGCCGGGTTATCCTTCACGCCGGCCAGCAGTGCAGGAAGCGGAGGAGGCTTGACGGCCACGTCTTTCGCCCCGACTGCCGAAGCGAGCGCATTCATCAGCGCGGTCAACGCTGCGTCCGCCTTTGCCGCAACGTCAGTCCCGGCGTATTTCTGCCTGAACATAGTCACCATTTCGGCTGTCTTTGCGGCCTGATCAGGAGGTATCTTCGACTTTGCCGCCAGTTCCGGCCACGTCTCCATCGGAGCGCCCTCCACCGGCACTCCGGCGGTCTTCATTATCAGATTGAAAGAAGAACGCGCTTCATCCTCCAGAACGCTTCTCTCGGCGGCATCAATCCGGGCCGACAGCAGCTCCTTGAGGGGCGAATCGAGCAGGCCGAAATATTTTCGCGCCTGGGGATAAGCCTTGGAAGCCAGGGCCAGCAAACCTTTGCTGAGGGCCACTTCAGGATTCTGCTCGGACCCCATCCGCGCCAGCCGTTCCCGGACCGCCAGATCGCGCACCGTGAAAGAGACCGAAACGCTGGCACTTGCAGATCCAGCGTCCATTTTCTGCTCTCCGTAAACTTTTCCGTCCTTCACCGACGACACAACCAATGTCTTCGAAGCGTCATTGAGCTGGACAGTGATCTGCTGCCCGATCAAAGGCCGAAACGATTCAAGTATCTTCTGATCCAGAGCAGCCGTGTCGGCAAGCAGACGCCCGATATCCGAAAGCTGTCTGCGACCCGCCCCGATCTGAGCATCCGCCATCGCCTCGTTCGCGACTCTGAGGGCGGATTCGACGCCCTCGCCCACCAAGGCATTCACAATCCTGTCCAGCGCGGCGGCCAACGCGTTTTTTTCGCGCTCAGCCTGAACGCGCTGCTCCTCAAGCGCAACCGCGTGTCTCGACCGCAGCTCGCCGGCGGCCGCTTTTCTTCTGCTCAACGTGGCGGCGGCCAGCACCCCGTCATATTTCTCATAGATATCGGCTGCTTCAAGGAACCGTCCGTCCTTCACAAGTCCGGACGTCCGTTCCTCCAGATCCTTCAGAACCTTCTCGATCGCCCGGTTTCTGTCCTCCGCGATTGCTCTGACCTTCTCGTCCGCCATCAATGAATACTTTGTGCCGCGCGTTTGAACGGAAACTTTCTGGAACTTCTCAATCGCGCCGTCGTAATCGTCGGGATGTTCGCCGGCCCATTTGACGGCATAATCAAACAACTCCTGAGCGGCTTGGTCAGGCGCGACAGCCGGCGTCTGACGCGCGGCCGGCTGAGCTCCACTGGTCGGAACCGGCGCAGGCGGCGCACTCTTCGGGGGTGGAGGAAGCGTCGGATGCGAAACTTCCGGCTGCAGCATCTCCTTGATGCCCCATATCAGCACGACCACTATTCCCGCGCACACAGCCACCTTCGTGGCAAGCGACAGCCCGCTTCGCTCCACGCCGCCGTTGGCTTCAGCCGCCGGAGGCTTCTGAACGACGGCCTTCAACCGCTTTGTGCTTCTCGACACAGTGCTGCTGCCCTCGGGCAGGGGCTGCAGCAGCGGCATCCCCTTCTTCACCCGGAGAAGATCGGCTCTGACTGCAGTCCAGTCCGCGTATCTGAGTTCCCTCTTCTTTGCCAGCATCTTCTCCAGCATCCAGCAGAAAGGCCTCGAAAGACTCGGATTCAGGTCAATGGGATCAGGGACGGTACCGTTGACCTGAAGCTCCATCACCTTATCCTCCGGCTCGCCCTCAAACATGAGCCGGCCGGTTGACAGGTGGTACAGCATCGCACCGAGAGAATAGATATCCGCCCGGCAGTCCAGGTCGGGAAGCCCCATCGCCTGTTCGGGAGACATATAGGCAGGCGTGCCCATCACCTCGTCTGACTCCCGGCTCACGCTCATGGCGTTGATTGTCCGCGCCAGCCCGAGGTCAGCCACCTTCACCGTGCCATCGGCGTCCACAATGATGTTGTCGGGCTTGATGTCGCAGTGGATCATGCCCGCGGTCTGCCATGCGTAGTCCAGGGCATCCGCAACGCACTCGGCGACAAGAAGAACGTCCTTTTCCGGAAGCACACCCTTGCGTCTGAGCCAGTCTCCGACAGTGTAGCCTGCCACGTATTCCATAACAAAGTAACTGAACTCGCCGCCGATGTGCGCGTCATATACCTGCACGATTCCCGGATGTTTAAGCTTGGCCGCCTGCTGAGCTTCCAGGCGGAATCTCTCTATGTCCGCAGGATCATGCGAAAGATGCGATGACAGCACCTTTATTGCGACGATTCTGTCCAGAGAAATCTGGCGCGCCTTGTACACAGCGGCCATTCCGCCCTGGCCGAGCTTCTCCAGTATTTCAAAACCCGGGATTTGCTGATCGGTCATTTCCTGCCGTCTCCATGGCAGACGGGACAAAGAATGATTCCGTCCCCTCCGCACGCGGCGCACGGCTGGCCTCTCGAAACGCCGGAGCCTCCGCACCTCGAACACACCACTGCGCCCTGTCCCCCGCACTTGCCGCACAAAGGCGCCTTGCCGTCTCCGTGACACGATGGACAGACCAGGCCGCCCGTCCCGCCACACGCGGAGCACTTGACCATGCCGGTGCCACCGCACGCAGGACATTTTTCAAAACGCGTGAGAGTCGTTCCGGAAAGCCCTTCCATCTTGACCTCGACCCTACCTCTGACGCACGCCTTGTTCGGACACGGCAATGTTCCTGCCCCCCCACAGGTCTTGCAATCCAGCCTGCCGATGCCTCCGCATTTTGGGCACGGCGGCGGAACCGCGCGTCTGAGGACAGCAACCTGTCTGTCGGAAAGCGTTCCATCCATCTGGGCGGGTATCCAAACAAGGCCCAGGGCCACGCGTCCGCGCGTTCTCTGCTCAGACTCGAACCGGCGCATGGCGCCGGCGCGGGCGGCAAGCTCCTCGGCCGCGGTCAGTTTCCTGGCAACCCTTCCCGTCCCCTGGCATGCGGAGCAGACCTGCCCGGCGACAGCCTGCGTGTTCGTGCCTCCGCTGAGCGTCTTCACCTGGAGATACGCCTTCCCAGTCCCTCCGCAGACCGGGCAAACTGACGAGCCGGAGCGGATCGAAAGATCGCATGCCCTGGCCGTCGCGCGAACTCGTTCCGCCAGATTGGAGCCGGAACCTTCCGCAAGCAGAAGAAGCGCGGAGGCGTTGGCAAGAAAAAGACGGGCAAGGTCAATGTCACCCGCGCCGGCGGACATTAGGGCCTCAGCCGACGCAACGTCGGCCTCTGCCGCTTCGAGGATGAGAGCAGGACCGACCTGCTCCTTTGCGCCTTTCCCGGAGTTCTGAGACGCGTCATCCGAAACTTTCCGTTCAGGAAGAGCCCTGTGGCAGTGGGGGCAGACCTTGTCATCCGGCCCTAATTCCGTGCCGCAATCGGGGCATAGCAGAAGCGCAGCGCACACCGCCAAAGCCGCCGACAGAATAAGGCAGAATATCACACCGGCTTTTGCCATGTTCCGCCCCGCCCCCATTGTATGGCGCACCCCCGCTCTGTCCTCACACTACCAGTCCAACCCCGTTGCTTCAACCAGTATTTCGACCGAATCTTGCATTTTGGGAATTGACGGATTGCGCAGCTGGTCGGAATAGATGGCGTTCACTCATTGACGCCGCTCGCACACGGCCAGACATAAAAAAATACATACTGGGAGTGGTGATACTGGGAGTAGTGTAGAAGGCCATTTCTCAAACCGCGAGGAATCGGCCTGAAGTGTGCGGCGTATGCTTTGCTGCCGAACACTTGCAACAGGGGCGCAATGCCGTACCTCTCGCGCCGCAAATCTCCCGCAATCAGGCCGATCGCAGAATCCGGCATGAGAGCCGTTGTGTCAGCGAGCGGTGGCCGGCAGCAAACATGGCAAACCGAATACTCAGAGCTGGAACTGCACGCGACTCCTCATGTTATGCGCGGGTCGGCCCCCAAGGTTCACCCCGTTGCGGCCCGTTTTCTATCTTTTTCAAAGCGTCAAGCGCGGCGTTTTTTTCCGCCTCCCGCTTGTTTTTCCCAGTACCAATGCCGGTCACCCATCCCGCCCGCGCCCTCACAGTGAAGAGGGATTCATGGGCCGGCCCCTCGCTGCTGACCAATTCGTAAACTGGGCCGGTTCTGAACGCACGCTGAGAGAAATCCTGCAGCCTGCCTTTTGGATTGTCTGCCCAAACATCAACGTCGCCGGACACGCAGCAGGCCAGTCCCGCTTTTCTGAAAACCTTCTCGGCTGCGTCCAGACCGCCGTCAAGGAACACCGCCCCCATCACTGCTTCCATGGCATCGGCCAGATTTGACATCCGATGGCGCCCTCCCGATTTTTCTTCGCCCCGGCCGATTCTGAGATGGGAACCGAGCCCCATCTTCTCCGCCACCGCAGCCAGCGCTCTGCCGCTCACCATGCGGCTTCGCATGGATGTGAGCCACCCCTCGTCCTTGTCCTGCCGGCTCTCGTAAAAATGCCATGCCGCCAGGAGCCCGAGAACGGCATCGCCCAGAAATTCCATCCTCTGGTTGTCGTATTTCACTTCCCTGTTCTCAAACCTGTACGATCTGTGCGTGAGCGCAACAGTCAGCAGCGATTGATCCTTGAAACGGTAACCGAGCGCCTTTTCCAATTCTGGAAACAGCCTGGCAGGACGGAGTGAGAGTTTCTTGAAAATCCTTCTCATGCCAGACTCCGGGTTTGATAACCGAGGGGGTTGTATGACGTTCCGGCGCACATGGTTTTCAGCCCGGATCCTGCATTTGAGAAACGGCCCGCTTGTACAACATATTGGGAAATATCGCAACAAAACTCCGAAGCATCTTGAATGGCAACCCCAAAAAAGTGAATATGGAGAATTGGACCAAAGAGGCCATTTATCAAACCGGGAGGGATTGGCATCAGGGCCGACGTCCGCTTTGCCGCCAGATGCTTGCAATATGGGCGCAAAGCTGTACCTTTCGCCACTCGCATCCGCCACACTCTGAAAAATCGTAATATCCTGGTTCAGGCCCGTGGATGATATTTCGCATGAACAGATCTCAGCCTGCCCTGATCAACGTGCGTGTATATCTGCGTGGTCGCAATATCGGAATGGCCGAGCATTTCCTGTATCACTCTCAAAGAGGCGCCGTTGGCAAGAAGATGGCTCGCGAACGAATGGCGGAGCGTGTGGGGTGACACGTCCTTCTCGATTCCAGCCCGTCTGGCGTAGGTTTTTATCATTTTCCAGATACCCTTTCGGGAAAATGGGCGCCTCCGAATTGTGATGAAAAGACGGTCCGAAGTTCCGCCCTTGAGCAGAGCGGGGCGGGCCTCGTTCAGATATTTCAGCAGAGCCTCCCTTGCGCGGTTGCCGAAGGGCACGATACGAACCTTGTTGCCCTTGCCCAGGCATCTGAGGTATCCGGAGTCAAAATGCAGATCATTCAGTTGAAGCGCCGCCATTTCCGAGACCCTGAGTCCTGAAGCATAGAAAAGCTCCAGCATCGCGCGGTCCCTCACAGCGCCGGCTCCGTCGCCCGACGGCGCAGCCAGCAGACGTTCGACCTCCTTGAGCGACAGCACGCCTGGCAGAACTTTCCACAGCCTGGGAGATTCCATGGCGGCGGCGATATTTCTGTCGAGCATTCCCTCCTGCTGGAGCCATCGGAAGAAAACTTTGATCGCCACAAGCCGTCGCGATATGGAGTTGACGCTCAATCCCCGGTCCTTCTCGGACATCAGAAAATCCAGAACCATCTTTCTTGTCACGGCGTTGAAAGCCGATACGCCGCGCGCAGTCAGATAAGATGCAAACGCCTTCAGATCCGACTCATACGCCGCCCGCGTGTTGGAGCTGAGGCCGCGCTCGAGTGAGAGTGTATCAAGAAACTGTGATATGAGCGCGTTCATGCGGCCATACTCTTCGCCCAAGAAAACGCCGGTTCGCGTCCGGCCGCAAACCAATCAGGAGGCTCCTCCGGCCGGTTTGTCGGGAGCAGCACCGGGATTCTCCTCCGGAAGAGGACGGCATTCCGGAGGAAGCGCGTTCGCGGCCTCCTGTTTTGCAGGAACATCGTTGGCCTGAAATCCAGCCTCCGCAACTGCAAACTCGATGTTTTTCAGAGAAAGCACCAGACTGTCATACGTCACTGTCACCAGGCGCCTTTTCATGTCAACCCGAACGCTGATGGGGTCCACTCCCTGGAACTTCATGATCGCTGACACGACAATCTCCCTGCAGGCGTCATTCCTCATACCCGGAACGTGTATGATCATTGTTCTCATGTCGCGCGTGCGACAGCCGACGCACGAAGCAGCGACAATGAGGAATAGAGCCGCGCCTGCGGTCAGGCACAGCGACCTTGCGCGGCGCCCAAATGGTGCCGGGGGGGGGAGTCGAACCCCCATGCCATTTCGGGCGCCAGATTTTGAGTCTAGTGCGTCTGCCATTTCGCCACCCCGGCCGCTAAGGTCGGAGAAACACCATCAAAATCACCGCGTACACGTACCAAGCGCCGGCAGACATTTCAACCCGGATTTTGCAATTGGCCAGAGTGCGGCGGCGCAATGCCACCCCAGCCATGAGTATTTCTGCCGGCGCCGGGAGACAACAGCCGGAACGCCGCATGCGACAGCCGGCAGCTTACTTTGCCCGGTCCGCCGACGACGCGTTTTCCTCCGTATGCCACAGCACGGCCGGCGGCATGATCTGCCGTTCAATCCCCCTCTCCGGACAGGACCAGTACAGTGCAATGGGGTCGTTGTCCCCCTCGGGCAAACTCTGTCCCTGAAAATATTCAACAGTGACAGCATGCACTCCGTCTGACAAATTCACCGGTGGAGAGGATCGCAGAGCATCCGGAGACTTCTCGGAACATGCGCGCCAGTCGTCAATCAATGTCCGCCCGTCTATCATCAGCCGACACCCGTCGTCAGCCAGCACATAGAAGCGGTATTCTGCCGAACCCCTGCTTTCAGAACTGCGGCCTGAGCGCTGCGCATGGTCGGCTGCGACAGCCGAAGCATCCCTGCGGCACGACAGAGTGGCCCCGACAGCGGAAAGAGACAGCCGCCAGCAGCCCTTGCCTCCCCCGGAATTGGACAGACAAACGGTCATGCGCGAAGCGCCTATCTCGTATGTTACTCCATTGCGCAGGGGATAGGGAGCGCCGTCGAGCACAAGCCTGTTTTCGTTTGCGTTTCCCTTCGGCCTGAACCGCGCCGCCCTCGCCAGTCCGGAATAGCCCTCAAACCCAGCGACAAGGCTGTCCCGAGTGAGGGCCGCTCCGTCAGCTGTCACCAGGCAGAACTCATTTAAGTCGCTGTTAGCCGGATTGATTTCTATTTCTCCCTCCACCGCATTGCATGAACGCGGAGCCGGAGCCGCGGTGTCCAGCAGGCCTGTCCACCTTACGCTGAACCACCCTCTTCGTATGAAAAGGTGGTTAACCACCGGCTCCACCCGGCTGTAGCGGTAGGCTGAAAAGGTCCAGTCAAGGGGATTGGCTCTGGGCACGCTGATCTGGTCGGGCCACGCGCCATCCCAGTTGCCGGGGTCCTCAAAATAGTGGGCCACCAGCCCAGGCCGGGGATCTGCCTGTGCTGCTTTCTCCTGACCATGTGTCGCGGACAGGATTGCGCAGGCCATAATTGCAATCCATGTTGCTGCTGCCGTTTCGTGCTTCATTTTGACCCTCCTTCCGGAAAAGCTTCGACAACCATCTGACATGCGCCTCCCTGCGCGATAACGCACCTTGCCTGAGGCTCCACCGGATACGGCCTTGGCCCGTCCAGCGTTATGACGAAAGGTTTGCCAACCGCCCATGCCGACCGGCTGTCCGGCTCATAGAACCGCTCTTCAGGCCTGCCACAGGGTCCGGAAATTGCTTTTCCCTGCCGCAACGCCAAAGCGCCGAATCCCGCCGCCATCGCGAGAACCGCCGCGGCCGCTGCAGCCGCTGCAGCCGCTCCAATCCGCACCTGCCAGAACCTGCGATCGTCCGAAGTCTCGGATGGCGGGAACCGGCGGACAGCCTCCATCACCCTGTCCGCGAAACCTGCGGAGACAGACGTGGAACCAAGCTGGCGCGCCAACTGCACGTCCAGCCTGTCAAGCTCGGTCAGGCGGCGACGGCAGGAACCGCAAACCGAAAGATGCTCCTGCAGCGCCTGCTCATCCGCATCAGAGACTCGTCCGTCCCGGAAGTCCTCCAGTAAAGTCTGTGCCCTGCGACAGTTCATGCTGCATCATCCCGCCCTGTCCGTGCGCACCACATAATCCCTGCTCAAGGACCCGCGCGGCAGGTCCCTGCTCATGTTTCATGACCAATAGTGCATGGCCTCCGGGAAACGTTGCAAAAAAAATCGAGCGGCGGCACGCCAGGCTGCGCTCCGGCCCGCTTCTCTGCCGAATCCGGCCCGATTACGGGCCATCGTCCGTTTTTTGCTGTTGCCTCGGAACCATATTTATGCAACATTGCAGGGCAACGCGTAAGGCTGAGTTTTATGGCAAAAAAGACTTACAGCAAGATATCGGATATTCTGCTCAAGCACGCCATGCTTGATCAGGCCACTCTGGAAGCAGCCGAGGAAGAGGCGCGCAACTCCAAAGTGCGTCTGGAGAAGTATCTCATCGAAAAAAAGATCGTGAAGGGCGAGGACATGACCCTTGCCCTTTCAGAGTATCTGAAGATACCTCCCGTTTCCCTTGCGCATTTCACGCCGAACAGTCAACTGCTCGAACTGATACCTCGGGAAACCATGATAGCCAGGCGGGTGGTTCCGATTCATAAGGTCGGCAAGACCCTGACAGTTGCGCTCAGCGACCCCTTCGACATAATGACCATTGATGAACTCAGCACGATCACGGGCATGGACATCACCCCCCTGGTGGCATCTGAAAAAGACATCACCGATACGCTCGAACGATGTCTTGCCGCTGAAGGCGAATCGTTCAACATGGAGGAAATTCTTCAGCAGACCGACGCCGAGTTCGATATCGGTCATGAAAAAATACAGGATGATGCTGCGGAAAGCATAGAACAGACGATTCAGAGCGCCG
>Ga0123519_10012384_pt1 | contig 12421 bp, 12 predicted proteins | sample YelNatPaOPRAMG02_FD_87396 | JGI IMG/M metagenome (GOLD analysis project Ga0123519, IMG submission 87396) | Hot spring microbial communities from Yellowstone National Park - Yellowstone National Park OP-RAMG-02 (version 2) | ecosystem: Environmental > Aquatic > Thermal springs > Hot (42-90C) ... | reverse complement strand
CTCGGAAATCGAAGCTGTGCTGCGCGAAATTGAGCACATAGAACCAAAATATCAAGTTATTTTAGAACGGGAGAATGGCCTGGACTATCTGACGATTAACGTAGAGTTGGCGCCTCATATGGTGACTGACAAGATGCAGAAATTGGTTGAGCTTGAAGAAACTATCAAGCAACGTTTTCACGCGGTGATTGGTTTGACGCCCCGGGTAAAGCTTGTGGAGCCGAAATCCCTAGAGAACCTGGACTCGTCGAACCGAGTTGTAGATCTACGCGAAAAATAATGGACAAAGGGGGTGGGATTGAGTAAATAATTTATTTGTTGCGAAGCATTTGTTTGGTTGTCGTGACAATATGCAGAAAGAAGGAGGAAGAACGTTGTCGAAGAGCATTGTGCTGATTTTGATTGCATGTAGTCTTTGCTTAGCTGGTTCCCTTGGTTGGTGCCAGGGACAGAATGTCGAGGTCCACGGATATTTGCTCAACCGGTTTTACACCAATCCTAGCATGAGTGCGAGATTTGTTATGGAGAGAATCTCGCTTTCCACCGTGGCAAAGATTGGTGAGGACGCTACAGCGTATGTCGAGTTTTATATTCATCCTTGGATAACCGATCGCGTATTGGGAACAGCACCCAACTTGTATACGGCAGAGCAAAGTCGTACGTACACTGAAAGTGCCTATGTCGACTTGCCGCTGGGATCAGGCCGCATCAGAATCGGCAAGGGAAGACAGCTCAACTTTGGGATAACGCCTAGTTATCCGAATAGGCGCACATCGCAGTACGGTATCTTCTCCGAAACGTTTACGCAGGACAGAATCCAGGGATTCCAATGGTATGCAAAAAAGGGACAAGTGGACGGCGGGCTCTCATTCTTTACCGATCACAATTTGGGATATCGAGCGATTGGTGACTGCGCAGGCACGGTGGCCGGTGTGGACACCCAGCTCCACATCTGCGACAGGGACAACTCTGCAAACAACAGCGGTCGAATGGCAGTATCTGCGAAGGTCGGTGTAACCAAACCCAACTTCCAATGGCACGTGTCTGGTTGTGTAGGGCGCTTGAATCCTTCACAACTTGGACCGGTTCAGCCGTTCGTGCCTGCGGGCAGCACGAATACTGATACTACACACAACAAATTCGCAGTTGACGCCGTATGGAATTCCGGACCGTTTTTCGTGCAATGTGAGTGGGCTAGGGGAAGGTTTAGTCTGTTAGGCATAACCGGATATCAAATATCGGTCGGTTGGCAGGAAAAAGGCAAACCGTCCTACGTAGTCAAGTGGGCTGCTCTAAACAACAACAAACCGCCAACCGACAATCCTGTGACCTGGAATGTTCAGCAACTTACATTGGGATACGTGCATCCAATCAGGAAAAATGTATGGTTGGAGATGAACTACGAAAAGAACCTGACGAGTAACCCAGCCGGAACCACGGATCCGGACAACGACATATTGATGTGGGAGATCTTCACGGGGTTCTGATACTCGTTTCTGGTAGTCTGAGTAGTAAACGTTCCGGTGGCCCCGCTTTATACAGCGGGGCCACTCTGTGAGAGATCGATTTGACCGCTTTCGTCTCACGGTGATATACTGAATTTGAACTGATTAATCGGGGGGATTGAAGCGTGCCAAAGAAGATTTTAGCAGTTGACGACGAGAAGCATATAGTTCGCCTGGTTCAGGTTAACCTCGAGCGCGCTGGCTACGAGGTGGTGACCGCTAATGACGGTAAAGAAGCTCTGGAAAAGGTTCAGAGCGAAAAGCCCGACCTTGTAGTGCTTGATGTAATGATGCCGTATATGGATGGGTTTGAGGTCCTCCAGAACCTGCGCAGAAACCCGGCAACCAGAGATATTCCAGTGATTATGTTAACCGCCAAGGCACAAGATGCGGACGTGTTCAAAGGTTGGCAGTCCGGGGTGGATTGTTATTTGACGAAGCCCTTCAATCCAATGGAGTTGTTATCGTTCGTGAAGCGTATTTTTGATTCAATGGAAGGCGGTGCCGGCGGCGATAAGAGGTACGAAATCAGTCTCTAGGCTTGCGCATTACACAAATCAGGAGGATAGAAGGTGGCAGATCGGAAATCACTTGCCATTGCTTTAGGTGTAGTTGTCGGCGCGGGTGCTGTCGCGATAGCGGTGGCGTGCTACGCAAGAAAGAATCGTGCACACCAGCCGCGCGATGTGAATGAGATTTTTGAGTCCGCTCGGCAGACTATTCGCGAAATAAACGAATCACTGGACAAGCTGCGCAGCGCTACGGCAGAAAGCTCGTGAGGAAGAGCTGAAGCAGCATCGGTATGATGAAAGAAAGGGCGTCGGAGATCCGATGCCCTTTGTTTTTGCTAAGGCAATTAACGCACGATAAGATATGTTATGTTAACCTACGCCACTGATACTTCCGGATGGTACTCCCCTGTGCTTGTCGTTGCTTTTTTCTCCCGCGTTGGGGTTGATGAAAATCATCACAAGTGGATGTTCAAATCCGTTCCGTCTACGGCACAGCGACCCTTGTCGTCAAGTGCGAGAATCTGTGTGTGATAACCTATTCGCTTTATTACGAGGGTTCCACAACGCGGACAATATGTGTTTTCTCCTGTTTCTGATGCTACATTGCCGAGATACACAAATTTGAGACCTGTTTGTCTTCCGATCTGGACTGCCGCGTTCAAAGTCTCCAAGGGCGTGGGAGGAATGTGTGAGAGCTTGCCGTGGGGATAAAACCGGGTTATATGCCAAGGTGTGTCAGTCCCGAGCTTTTCGGCTATCCACTTTGCTGTGGTTGTCAGATTATTTTCGGTATCATTCCAGCCTGGGATAACATTGGTAACGCATTCCACGTGCATGTTCCACTTGTGCCGTGCCCGCTCGGCTACTTGCAGAATGCCATTCCACTGGGGGATCTTAACTAGCTCCTTGTAAAAACGTTGCTCCGTGCTCTTTATGTCCACACGGTAGACGTCTAGATACGGTCCTATAAGATCCAGCGCTTCTGGTGTTGCATAGCCATTCGTAACGTACACTGTGTACAAACCCGCTTCCTTACAGGATTTGGCTGCGTCAAGCGTGTAGGCCAGCCATATAGCGGGCTCATTATAGGTCCAGGCAACGCCTTCGCATCTGTAGCGTTTCGCCAACTGGACGAGTAAGTCCGGACCAATCCCCGTGCTGCATTGTCGAGCTCCTGTGCTCAGCGCGTCAGAATAGGCTATTTCCCAGTTTTGACAAAACACGCATCTGAAGTTACAGCCCAGGGTTCCCACTGAAAAGCACAGTGACCCGGGCTTGTAATGGAAAACAGGCTTCTTTTCGATTGGATCAGCTGCTGCGGACGATATTACGCCATAAATGGTACTGAATAAGCTTCCGTTCCAATTGATCACAGTGCGGCAGTGCCCTACCCCACCTTGTGGAATCCGGCAGCGCCATTGACACATATTACACCTGGCTCGTCCGTTTTCGAGCTTTTCTGCAAGAGGAGCTTCCTTAAGCGCACCAACGCTTCTCAAGGATTCGACAGTTTGTTCGGCAACCTTAGTTTCGGACATTTCAGATTATGCTCCTAGAGGACAAGGACTAATAATTCCTCGATCAGTCAATTCCACCCAATGCTCGAATAGTCTTGAACAGCGACTGCGTGCCTTCTTCACTTAATCCTGCAGCCTCGGCAGCCTTGAAAAGTTGATGTGCTATCGCGGTGCCAATCAACGGAAGCTTTCTTTGTTCGGCATACTCAAGCGCCAAGCGAAGGTCTTTTTCTTGAAGTGCAATCCGGAATCCCGGCGACCAGTCGCCTGACAGCATCTTTGGTGCCAGATTCGAAAGCATCCACGAACTTGCTGCGCCACCTTGTATTGCGTCTAGTAAAACGTTCAAATCTAAACCTGCCACGGCCCCAAACGCAAGACCTTCGCAACACGCGAGTATGTTCAAGCCACATATGATTTGGTTACACAGCTTAGCTGTTTGACCAGCACCAAAACCTCCCATGTGCGTAATCCGGGAACCCAAACACTGCAATATGGGACGTACCTCATTAAGGGTTTCTGCGGAACCGCCAACCATAATCGAAAGCGTTCCGGCAATGGCTCCGGATTCGCCGCCTGTCACCGGTGCGTCTAGAAACTTTACCCCCGACCGTTCGCACTCAGCTGCCAAATTGCGGGCAACCTCAGGTGAGATCGTACTCATATCTACCAAGATCGACCCGCTTCTCACTCCTCGCAACACTCCTCGTTCTCCCGTCACTACTGACCACACGTCGGGCGAGTCCGGGAGCATTGTGAGTATGACGTCACAATTTGCGGCAAGTTCCGCCGGAAAATCTGCCCACTGAGCACCCTGTGCCAGTAGCGAATCGGCTTTTGAACGCGTTCTCGAATGAACTACGAGCGAGTAACCAGCCTTCAGCAGGTTAGTCGCCATAGGTCTGCCCATAGTACCTAGACCTATGAAACCAATTGTGCGCTTGTCCATTGTCGAATATCGTGCCTCCCTGCGATCAAATTACCTGGTACATCAATAATGGACAGCATGGTTATCCCGCTGTCCATTTCCGTTGGCGAATGGTTTGATTCTACACTCGGCGGCGCTATTCCTCTTCGCGTACCGCCGCTTTCTGGAGTACCGCCTCTGCGACATAAATGGGCGCCTTCGCTCTCAATGCAAGGGCTATCGCATCACTTGGCCGACTGTCTGCATCGAGGGTCTTTTTGTCATAGGTGATAGTTATTTTTGCGTAGTATGTATTGTTCCAAAGATCGTCTATGAGTATGCGGTCGATAGTAGCACCCATCCTCGTTATCACGTTGTAAAACATATCATAAGGCAGTGGCCTATCGGCTGTGGTGCCTTCCAGAGCCAAAGATATGGCCATGGCCTCAAACCGCCCTATCCAAATCGGAACAGCCCGCCCTATCGCGTCGCGAAGAAGCACGACGAAGGCGCTCGGTTGCAGACCCGTCTGATCTCGCTGCTCGAAGACTCCGGCCACCTTTACCTCTTTTTCGTCCAGATCTTCATTGGCAGGCGGAATGCCTTCGTCAAACGGGTTCCTGAACTTGTCTTCCGGCAGGTCTTCGTTTCCAAACTCAAAATCATCAGCCAACGCTTTCTACCTTCTTTCCTAACAGTTGGCTCTCAACAATAATGATATTTTGCCCTCACTCAGCCTATGCTAATCAAGATCGTTATCCTTCAAAGTCTTATCCACTATCTCGAGAAACTCCTCGTTCGATTTCGTTTGTTTTAGACGTTGTATGAGTAGTTCCGTTCCTTGTTCTACATCAAGTGCGGCTAGCAACCTGTGCAGATGCCAGATTCTCTTGAGTTTTTCCTCTGGGAATAAGAGCTCATCGTGGCGCGTCCCAGAACGCTTTATATCAATCGCGGGATAGATTCGCTTCTCTGCCAGCCCTCGGTCAAGAACTAGTTCCATGTTGCCCGTTGCCTTGAACTCTTCGAAAATAGCGTCGTCCATCCGGCTACCGGTATCGATCAACGCTGTCCCTATGACCGTCAAGCTGCCTCCCTCTTCAATGTTACGTGCCGCACCAATGAAACGTTTCGGCCTGTATAAAGCACTGGGATCCAAACCACCAGATAGTGTCCTTCCACTAGGCGTTACCGTCAGATTAGACGCCCTTGATAGACGTGTGATACTGTCCAAGAGTACGACTACGTCCTTGCCGGACTCTACAAGCCGTTTACTCATTTCGAGAACCATGTCGGCAACGCGCATATGGTTCTCCGGTAGCTCATCGAAAGTGGAGCTTACGACCATACCATTTACTGACCTTCGGATGTCCGTAACTTCTTCAGGTCTTTCGTCGATGAGCAACACAATGAGGAATACATCCGGATAATTGGTAGTTATGCTGTTTGCAATTGTCTTGAGAAGTGTCGTCTTACCGGCTTTCGGAGGCGAGACAATCAATCCCCTCTGACCCTTACCAATTGGAGCAATCAGATCAATGAAACGGGCAGAGATATTATCTGGCGTAGTTTCCAAGACTAGTTGCTCGTTTGGATAGATGGGCGTCAAATCGTCAAAGTTCTTGCGAGTGCGGGCAATTTCCGGATCCAAACCATTAACGGCTTGCACTCGCAACAAGCTATAATACTTCTCGTTGTCCTTGGGCGGACGAACTTGTCCCGATACTATGTCTCCGGTTCGCAAGCCAAACCTCTTGATTTGGGACTGCGACACGTACACATCGCTTGCAGTAGGAGCAAAGTTCGAATGCCTAAGAAAGCCCCATCCATCCGGCAGTATTTCGAGCACACCTTGATCGAATATAAGCCCCGTGCGCTCAGTGAATGCCTTGAGGATCTTAATTATTAGGTCTTGCCTTCTTATTGAACCATTTTCAATACCGAGCGAGGCGGCAATCTCCTGTAGCTCTTCAATACTTTTCTTCTCAAGTTCAGAGAGTTCCAATGGTTCCAACTCGTCTCACCTCTTGCCAGGGAAATGCTTATTAATGCGTGATAGCCCGTCTTTGTAGGCGGTACGCTTCTTGCCGCATACTGTACGCAATACCACCGACGATTTCCAACAATCGCGTTTTGGAATGAAAATACTCAACGATGAAATGTGCGGGCCAACGCGTGGAGGCTTACGCACATCAGCGGGGACTTTCCGATTTATGCAATAGTATTATAGGCTTCGATTTAGTGCTTGTCTAGTCCCCGTTTTGTAAATTTATTTTTGATACGGTTTCTTCTGCTTACGGCTGGCGACTCAATGCTGCTTCTACCTCAGCTTTCAAAACACCAACATATGGCAGGTTTCGGTAGTAGCCGCATAAGTCCAATCCATAACCCACCACAAACTTGTCCTCAATTTCGAAGCCGCGGTAATCGACTCTTACCTCCACTCGTCTCCTGCTGGGTTTGTCAAGCAATGTACAGACTTTAACGCTCGCCGCGCCTCGATCCAGCAAGTTTTCGCTCAGGCGACTCAAACGTAGAGTCCAACCAGTATCAACGATATCCTCTACCACCAAGATATGCCTGCCCCGCACATCTGATTCAATATCCTTTTTCCACTCCACTACACCTGTTGACTCAGTTCCACTGCCATAACTGGACAACCACACAAAGTCATAGTCAACAGGTAGGTCAATTGCCCGCACTAGGTCTGCCAAGAATATCGCCGCACCCTTGAGCACTCCCACAGCAAGGATTCTTTCACCTTTGTAATCCTTAGTGATCTCGCAACCGAGCTCCGTCACTCGTCTGCTAATGGCTTCCTCGCTGATTAGAACTTCGGCAATATCGCCGTGTAAAGTATTTGATTTGGACACTCTACTCTCCACTGACGCTACGTACTTTTGTTCGCGTTCGGACGCTATTCCCACTCCATTGTAGCCGGTGGTTTTGAGGAGATATCGTAAACTACCCTGTTGATCCCATCTACTTCGTTGATAATGCGGTTGCTGATCCGTTCCAGAACCTCGTAAGGTAGCCGAGCCCAGTCAGCAGTCATACCGTCTTCGCTCGTAACCGCTCTAAGCACAATGGTATCTAGATAAGTGCGCTGGTCTCCCATCACACCGACGCTTCGAATGGGAGCCAGAATAGCGAAGCCCATCCAAAGCTTTCTATACCATCCAGCGCGCTTGATTTCACTTACAACGATATCATCCGCCTTTCGCAATCGCTCGAGCCTATCCTTCGTCACTTCGCCAACGATGCGTATAGCAAGCCCGGGTCCTGGAAAAGGCTGCCTCCAAACTATTTCCTCGGGCAATCCGAGCTCAGCGGCGACTGCTCTAACCTCATCTTTGAAAAGATATCTCAACGGTTCAATAATCTCAAGCTGCATATCATCCGGCAAACCACCTACGTTGTGATGGCTCTTTATAGTAGCGGCGTTCCGAGTCCCACTTTCAATAACGTCTGGGTAAAGCGTGCCTTGTGCTAGAAACTTTGCATCCGTGATCTTCGAGGCTTCCTCTTCGAACACGCGCACAAACTCTTCGCCTATAATCTTACGTTTCGCCTCTGGATCCGTAATGCCCTTAAGACGCTTGAGGAATCGCTCCTGTGCATCAACATAGACAAGCCTAATGTTGAAGTGTCTTTCGAATGTTTGTCTGACCTTCTCTGCTTCCCCCAGTCGCAATAGACCGTGGTCTACAAATATGCACGTAAGCTGGTCGCCGATTGCTTTGTGTACAAGAACTGCTGTACAGCTCGAATCGACTCCTCCACTCAGTCCACAAATCACTCGCGAATTACCAACGCGCTCACGAATTTCTCTGACGGAAGATTCTATGAAAGACTGCGGTGTCCAAGTACCGCTAACCCGGCACACATTGCGCAAGAAGTTTCTTAAAACATCGATTCCCTTGGGGGTGTGCGCTACTTCCGGGTGAAACTGTACACCGTACAACCTTTCAGATCGATTCTCCATCGCGGCTACTGGTGTCCCGGCAGTTAAAGCCGACACAATAAATCCTTCGGGAGCTTTTTCTACCACATCACCGTGACTCATCCAACATACAAATGGGTTTGAAATCCCTGCAAAGAGCCCCGAGTTATCTATTATCTGGACTTCTGTCCGCCCATATTCGCGCCGTTCTGCCGCCACTACCTGGCCTCCCAATTGATAAGCCATAAGCTGGAATCCATAGCAGATGCCCAGTACTGGTACGCCGAGCCCATAGATAGCCAAGTCTACCTGGGGAGCGCTAGGTTCGTACACGCTGGCAGGTCCGCCAGAAAATATGATTCCGCGCGGACCTCGACTACGTATTTTTTCAACTGGTTCATCGTATGGAAAGATCTCACAATATACTCCGCACTCCCGTACCCGACGCGCAATAAGCTGTGTGTACTGACCACCAAAGTCAAGTATGGCTATAAGCTCTTCCGCTGGTCGAGGATTACTGGCGGACAAGAAAGCCTCCGGTAAAAAGTGTTTTGCGTTCGTGGTACAGCTTTGAAAGCATGTTGCAAAGGGGAATTATACAGGGCTACGCCCCACATATACGAGCACGCTTGATATAGTAGCACGGAAAGTCGCCCTTGTCAACGTTTATTTTCGGTCTATACTTCTTGCTTTCAACTGCGACTAACCGTTAGTCTGTCGTTGAAATGCATACGGCCCCGCCGTGGGGGAGCGGGGCCGTAGTCGGAAAGAAAGGAGAGAAAGGGATGTTCCGGTTTAATAGACGCTCAAAAGACCTATGAAGTTCCAGGAAATCGCAGATTTTTTTGAAAACGTTTTCATGTCCAACTACGCAGCACTTCCTGCGTCTTGTTGACGGCCAAAGACGGGGTCAAAACTCAAATATCACCTTTCCACACTCACCGGAGTCGAACAGCTCGAAAGCTTCTTTCGCTTGGTCGATGCGAAATCGGTGAGTTACCATTCTGTCGAACCGGATTTTGTGACGCACTATGAAAGCGGCCATTTCGGCAACCATCCATATCGGCAAGACGAATGAGCCCATTATCGTGAGTTGACGCCCTATTAGAGCACCTGCATTTATTCCGGGCTCCGGTCCCCTACCTGCCACTACGCACGCTTTGCCTCCTGGTTTCAGTATCTGTACCATGAGTTGGTGTGCCTCGATTGCTCCCGAAGTTTCATAGACCAAATCTACGCCTTCCGGAACTAGTCGTCTAACTTCAGCATAAGCGTCGCTTGTTGCGACGTCTATCACAGCATCTGCTCCGAGCTGTCGAGCGAGATCCAACCGTATCTTGCGGCGGCCGATGGCCACCACGTGTGCGCCCATAGCCTTTGACATAGCCACTCCACAAAGTCCAACTGGACCGAGCCCTATGACAGCAATAGTGCTTGCTCCGCTCGGCTGGAGCTTCATCAAAGCTGAGTAAGTGGTGCCCGCGGCACATGCCATAAATGAGCCGTCGATAAAGCTCAATTCCTCAGGTAAAACATAACAATTCTGTTCTTTGACCAAGACGAAATCTGCGTCTGCTCCGTTCACATGAGCACCCAGTCCCTTAGTCTGGGGACACCATTGCCAGAAGCCTGCTAGACAGTTCTTACACTTGCCGCAGCCGATGTAGTGATATACGCTGACCCGGTCTCCGGGTTTTACAAGCGTTACACCTTCTCCAATACGTTCGACAACGCCTGCAGGTTCGTGGCCGGCGATTAGCCCAGATTTCCCGTCTTGGCGTTTAGGAGCGTGATACATGTGAATGTCACTACCGCAAATTGCGGCGGTTTTGACACGCACAACTACTTCCTGAGGACCAGGAACAGGATCTGGAAACTCCCTTATTTCCAGTTCTCCTTGACCCAAAAGTACTATGCCTCTCATTTGTTCACCCCTGTTTCACTCTATTGTGCCGATTCAAATGCTCCAACGGGATCATTTCCATGAGACCTGGCACCGGTCTCAAGAACTCACCGATTACTTTACGCAAGGAGTCTTCATTCTTTCCTTCAAACCGCAATGTGATCACAGGTTCGGTCACCGAGATTCTCGCCAGTCCCCAACCGTCATCAAAATCTACCCGAACTCCATCCAACCTGTTGACACGATCTGGCGGAAACGCAGCGGCAATTTGGTCCAAAAGTAATACGGGGTCGGAGTTCACATGTAGCCTAATGTCTGGCGTTGTAGCATAAGATGGCACTTGATTAGCCAACTGAGAAAGCGGTACACCCCTAGCAACTATTCCAGCCATAATCAGGGCGCTGTAAAGACCATCATCATCTCCATGAAGCTCGTCATAGAAGAAGTGTCCACTGATTTCTCCTCCAAATCGAGCGCGTTCGCATATCACACGCGTTTTCATGTAGGTGTGCCCGGACTTTTCAATTATAGGCACAGCTCCCAGTTTGCTAATTACCTCAGTAACTGCCGAACTGGTTTTGATGTCCAAAACTACCTTGTCGCCGTGTTTCAGCGGGTTCGGAAGATTGCAGGCAAGTATGGCCATAGCTTTGTCCATAACCACAAAAGTGCCAGACTCATCCACAAATGAGACACGATCTCCATCGCCGTCAAAAGCGATTCCCAGCTCAGCACCCACTGCGACAGTTGTTTCTGAGAGTTTTCTGAGGTTTGCGGGGATTGCAGAATTTGGGCTCCGATTGGGAAAGGTACCGTCAGCCTCGCAAAAGAGGCGAACTACGGAAAACCCAAGGCGTTCAAACACGCGCGGTGCAATTTCCGAATAGCAGCCATTTCCGCAATCCAAGACAACTTTTGGTAGTCTGTCTTTGATGCTCAGGTACCTGCCAATCTCTGAGACTATCCATTCCTCATAGTCATTCAAGACCTCACGATGAACTATAGTTCCAACTCCGCTTCCAAAGTTCTGATTCAGAGCCAAGTCCTTTATTGCATCGATCTCATCCTGCGTGACGGGCAAGTAACCTGGGACGATCTTGAAGCCGTTGTACTCAGGTGGATTATGGGACGCCGTCACCAATATGCCAGGATAAATGCAGAGTCGGCGCCTCGCATAATAGAATACGGGAGTGGGAACTATGCCGACGTCATGTACCACGCAGCCCGATTTGACTAAACCCTCCGCCACGGCTTGTTTAAGGGATGCTGTGGACGGACGAACATCACCGGCAAGTAGCGTATCGACGCCGCCAACAAACGTTCCAAATGCTCTGGCGATACGGTATGCAGCGTCTTCGTCCAACTCGTCGGGGTAAACTCCGCGAATGTCGCACGGCTTAAAGATGCTTTGTTTCATTTTGGTTGTAAGACTATGTTAGGATGCGTGATCTAGTTAAAGGTAGCGAATCCGACCTATACAGGCAGCAATAACTAGCACCAGACAAACCAGTGGCAAGGGAGTAGGAAGTACCAAGTCAACCAGCACGTTTATAACTCCTAGTGGTGGATACCCATTGCCTACAGTTGACAAAGATGGAGCTGCAAACACTCTCGCACCTATTGCACCCAAAGTCAATCCTGAAGCGCAAAAGTACTCGATCTCTGCTGCTCGTTTCCGACCGGAGAGCCTGAGAATTATTTCGCCAATGAACAGGCCGTAAATAAGCGCGAGGAAAAACGAAACAAAGCCAATGTTAAATTGCACGGCTAGTCCGGCAATTGCTCCTCCAATCAGGCTAACCCCGGTTACTGACAGAATCGGAAATATATTCGAGTTAAGCCCCTTTCCGACTGTTCCCATTGCACAAGTCTACCACTTTGTTCCTATTGGTGTTTGAAAAACACACTGAGGGCTGACTGTTAGCCACCAGTGCCGGGCAGCAAGTTATGCCGGTTCATTCCCGACCCGTGCCAAAATTATCGAGGAACGCGGTCAAGTATAGCAGTATGCAAGAACAACGGTCAAGCGCGCTGAATTGACGAGGTTGTTGCGATAGACGCTGGGTCTGTGCGGACGCGAACGCTGTCTAGCGGCGGGTTCGGCCCGGGGCGGCCTCAAGAGGACGGCTTGGAG
>Ga0123519_10012381_pt1 | contig 12424 bp, 13 predicted proteins | sample YelNatPaOPRAMG02_FD_87396 | JGI IMG/M metagenome (GOLD analysis project Ga0123519, IMG submission 87396) | Hot spring microbial communities from Yellowstone National Park - Yellowstone National Park OP-RAMG-02 (version 2) | ecosystem: Environmental > Aquatic > Thermal springs > Hot (42-90C) ... | reverse complement strand
GTATTTATCTTTGGGAAAATAGATTAAGAAATCCGAGCAAAACAGCTCAGATTTTATTGAGTTACGTAGAACGAGAATTAAAAGAAAAAAAGAAGGAGGAAAAATATGGCAAGAGGAATTTATAAGCGAGGACGAATTTGGTGGATTCGGTATGCTGGCCCCGATGGCAAAATCATCAGGGAGAGTTCAGGATCCACCAAGTTTCGGGATGCAGAAGCAATGCTAATTCAACGAAGACAAATGGCAAAAGAAGGCAAGGAACCAGAAGTAAAAAGAATCGCTAACTATCTTTTTAATGAGCTCGCTGAACAATACTTAGAATGGTCTCAGCGGCAAAGAAGTTTTAGAAGCAAAAGACTTTTCGTCAAACAGTTGCAGGAAGAATTTGGAAACCTTCCCCTTAGGCGATTCAATACCATGCTGTTGGAACAATTTCAAAGCAAAAGGCTTCAGAAGGGCAATAAGCCTGCCACTGCTAACAGACTATTAGCTACCTTAAAGCATATGTTCACCAAGGCCGTGGAGTGGAACCTTGTTGAAGAAGAGGTCCTGAAGCGAATCCGAAAGGTGAGACTCCTGGAGGAGAATAATCGGAGACTAAGATACCTAACGCCCGAAGAATGCCAAGAACTGATCAGGGCCTGCGACCCTCACCTGCGTCCTATCGTGGTTACAGCCTTGAACTCAGGTATGCGGAAATCCGAAGTCTTGAATCTGCGCTGGGAGAACGTGGACTTACAGAACGGATTCATCCTGCTGGATCAGACCAAGAATGGGGAACGGCGGGAAATCCCGATCAACGCTACCCTGCGGGAAACGCTGATGGGGCTATTCATCGGAAGAGCCAAGAGAATAGACATCCCCTGGGTGTTCTACGATCCCGTTACCGGCAAACCATACCAGAGCGTTAAAAGGTCCTTTGCCTCGGCTTGCAGAAGAGCCGGGATCAAGGACTTCACCTTCCATTGCCTAAGGCACACATTCGCCAGCCATCTTGTCATGGCTGGGGTGGATTTGACAACGGTGAAGGAACTCTTGGGCCACAAGAACCTTACCATGACCCTGCGCTATGCGCACCTGGCCCCAAGCCATAAGGTCAATGCCGTCAACGCTCTGGATGGGAAACTGAACCCGGATGTCCGGTATCCAGATATTTCAAGTGCACAAAAAGTGCACAATCTGAAGATTACCGAGGAGACTCCATGTTATGCAACTGCTTGAAATCTTTGGTGGGCCATGCAGGGATCGAACCTGCGACCTACTGATTAAGAGAACTGACCCCTGAGTTTCCTAACCTCCTGACACTACATAACTGTCTGATTTTATTAAATTTTGAATTAGCAAATTTTAGACAAATAAACCAAATTTTGGCAAATTTTGGATAAAATTCACACATAAGTCCCACATAAAAATACCAAAAATTAATAAATTTTTGTGCCTACGGACTAATTTGCGGATTTTTTTTAATCTATTCTAAAATTAAAAATTTCCTTCAAAAAACAGTAAGTTTTTAAAATAACATCCCAAATATATCTGGACCTTGTTTATAATTAATTAAAAGGCGCAAAATTCGAGCGAACGAAACAAATCTTTGACCAAGTGGAAAGTAATTCAAATAAGGCTGCTGTTTTTCATATTTAAAAACAATTCTCATAGACAAAATATGCAGAATGCAGAATTTTGCCTGCAGGCGTTAAAGATGTTCCCCACGCATATTGGAACTATAAACTCTGTTCTTTTTTCCATATTTATTCTACGTTGGTATCGATTTGAAGAATTAGATATTATTTCTTTAAAGAGGATAATTTAATAGGTTGAAAATGATTATAACAATTTTACGTTCATTCTGGACTTGAGGTTATTTGGGCTTCGAAATTGAGTAGTTCCGACTCGAGTCAAATGAGGCCTTATATTATAAAAAGTCATTACTTGCGGAAGCACAAAGCCTCTCTCCTACGGCAGCATAAAAAATATCTTCAAAATGGATTGCCGCATCAGATAGTCATCCCATTTCTATTGACAGTTTATTTCATCCCCCTGCCAGAAGTCTCATAAAAGTAACCAAATCTCCTTCTTTAATTTTTTCTTCTGAAATTTTGTCTTTAGAAACTAATTTTTTATTAATCATAATTTGAATAGTAGGATCAAGCGCTTTTAATCTTAAATCTAAAAGAGATTCCTTGACTTTAGGCTCACCGCGGTTCACCAAGTCGCAAATCAGGTCAGCTAAAGTATCACCTTGAAAATTATACGAATTAAAGCCTTCAGGGAATAGATCGTATATTAAAGGAAATCCTATGAATTCAATTGTTATATTCATTTTATTCTTTTAGAAAAGTTCTTTATTTTTAAATCTTAAGCCTGCGCATAGTTTCTTCAGTGGGAATTCCTTCTTCGTTCCATCCCCTTATTTTATAATAATCTGCTAACATGATGTTAAAAGGAGGGAGATGGTCTCCCGCTCCTCCATCGCTCGCGCGGTGAACGAGTACTCGAGCGGGTAAGGTATCATTTTTACGACTAAGTCCCCACCCAACGCTCAGTTTTCGTTTCATATTAAAACTTCTTTCACCAGCTTCGATTAGGTCTTGAATACTCAATTCCCAACCTACAGTATCTTTCAACCACCTGCTTATGTGTTTAAGTTGAACGCCACCAAAAACACTAAATTTACAAAGAGCTAAGTTTTCCCATAGATTCATTATGTTTTGAGCTTTTACCACCATTTCGGCTTTTCCTTCTGACTGGAATCTATCTAAAACTTTTTCAATCCCTGCCTCTGGGAAAATTGTTGCTCTTTCAAAAATATGCGAAAAACCAGCAGTATGACATGGTCCTCGGTTGGAGGTGGAATACCCCAGAGCTAAACTTGCATAAGCCCTTGGATCATGGGCCGGAAGGGCCATATTGTTTGCTTGAATAGCATATTCCCAAGCCATCCCGCCTATAGTCTTGGCAGCTACTTCCAGACCTTCCGCCAATATGTCACCTAATCCTTTCCGGCATACAATCATATTAATTAAAGCCTCGGCGCCCGCGGCATTTCCCCATTTTAAAGAAATCGGCCCAAGCTCCTTGGAACCAATCAATCCCTTTTCATAAAGCTCCATACAAAAGGCAATGACTGCCCCTGTTTCTATCGTGTCCAGACCATATCGATTGGCAAGTTCATTTAACCTCATTACTGCGGGCAGCTCATCGATCAGACAGTTTGATCCCATCATAGCTAATGTTTCATATTCAGGGCCGCCAGTTTCATCTACTCTTGGTTCTATCGACCCATTAACTGTTCGACCGCAACCTACTGGGCAGCTGGCGCAAAAAAACTGCTTTTTTAAATATTTATCTTTAAGTTCTTGACCGCTTAGTTTTTGAGCGCCCTCAGTCCATTTCCCTTGCCGCCAATTTTTAATTGGCAGATCCCCTATCGATTCACACGGTACAACTAATCCGGGGGTACCAAAATTACTCATCCCTTTTAACTTACCCAAAAAAGAGGGCATCAATTCCTTGATACTTTCCCGAAGGGACTCTAAATTTTGAATTGGCACTTCCTCATGTCCGCAAACTGCGATTGCTTTTAATTTTTTAGCACCTAACAAAGCTCCTAAACCGCATCGAGCAGCAACGCGTCCATGGACTCCATCCGTCAAGACAGCTGCAAAGCGAACTCTTTTTTCACCTGCGGGCCCAATTTGTAAAACCTGGATTTTCTCTCCCAATTCTTTCTTGATTAAATGATCTGTGGCAAAACAATCTTGACCCCATAAGTGCGTGGCGTCATGGAATGAAAGTTTACCCTCTATAATAGACAAGTATACTGGCTTGGGAGATTGCCCCAAAATGACCATTCCATCATATCCGCATCGTCGGAACTCTCGGCCCCAATGTCCTCCTACTGAAGCTTCGCCCCAAAAGCCAGTTAGAGGCGATCGGCCTGCTACGCCATGTCTTCCAGAAAGCATTACAGGTGTGCCAGTTAATGGCCCAGTCATAACAATAAAAGGACTCGCCGGATCAAATGTGGGAATATCTCCTTTGACCATCTGATTATATAGATAAGCTGCTAAACCAGATCCACCAACAAACCTTTTAAGTATTACTTCATCGATCTCAATAAAATCAGATTTTTCTTCCCCTAAATTTACCATAAGAATACGTCCATATTTTCGGCTCATTGCTCCTCCTTAACTTTACCTAAAATTAACCGCCTAAATATGTTCTTTTAAGGGCTTCATGTTGAATAATTTCTTGAGCATTACCCTCCATTACTATACGGCCTGGAGCCATTATATATCCATAGTCAGCAATTTCCAAAGCCATGTTGGCCATTTGTTCAACCATTAATATAGTCATACCTTCCTGAGCAAGTTCTTTTATCAGTTTCATTAAATCTTCAACGATTATAGGCGCTAATCCTAAAGACGGCTCATCTAAAAGCAGTAGCTTTGGCCTACCCATTAGAGCCCTGGCAATAGCCAGGATTTGTTGTTGCCCACCGCTTAATGATCCTGCTAACTGATCTTTTTTTTCCGCTAATACGGGAAATCTTTTATAAATTTCATAAAGAGCAGCTCTACGCGTTCGACTATCTTTATAGCCACCTCCAAGGATTAAATTATCTTCGACAGATAATCCGCCAAATAATCTCCTTCCTTCCATCACTTGGGCTATACCCATACGAACTATTAGATGAGGCTGTTTTCCTTGAATTTCTCTGCCTTCAAAAAAAATTTTTCCTGAATCTGGTAAAACCAATCCCGTAATCGCCTTCAAAATAGATGTTTTCCCAACTCCATTTGACCCTAAGAGAGCGATGAGCTGGCCCTTCTTTACAGAAAAAGACACGCCCAGAACTACCTGTATTTTTCCATAACTAAGGCGAAGGTTCTGGACTTCAAGCATGGCTAATTGACCTTCCTCTTCCTAAATAGGCTTCTAATACTGTAGGGTTATTCTGAATTTCAATAGGCTTACCTTCTGCTATCTTTTTTCCGAAATCAAGGACAGTTATATGATCAGCTAAAGCCATAATAAAATCGACATTATGCTCTATCAACAAGAGAGCAATTCCTCTCTTTTTTATATTCCTCAGAACCTTACCTAAGTGTTCAATTTCATCTTGAGACAGGCCAGCGGCTGGTTCATCAACAATCAATAGCTGGGGATGGAGTCCTAGCGCTCGAGCAATTTCTAAAAGGCGCAGGTAGCCATGCGGGAGTTGGGCTATACTCAAATTGGCCATTTTCTCAAGTCCGACCTCTTTTAATAAATAATATATTTCCTCATCTGCTTTTTGCTTTTGTTGAGCATACTTAGGTAAGCCCAAAAGAGTAATTAAAAGATTTGATTTTAGACGCTGATGAACAGCCACTTGAATATTTTCAGCTGCTGTTAAGCTTAAAGAGACAGAAGGAGTCTGGAATGTTCTACCAATTCCCAGGCGTGCAATCTTATCAGGGGAAAGTCCTACAATTGGTTTTCCGCGAAAAATTACTTCCCCTTCATCTGGTTTATAGAGGCCCGTAATTACATTTACTAAGGTTGTCTTTCCGGAGCCATTTGGACCTATCAAAGCGTGAATAGTCCCGGGTTTTATAACTAAGTCCACTTGGTTTATTGCTTTTACGCCCCCAAAAGATTTAGATACTCCTTTTACTCTCAAAATATTTTCTATCGGCGGGTGGGAAAAATTTAAAGTTTGCTCCAAAAGATTCGGTTCCCCAAGTGAAAGGTCCTCCGTTAACTTTCTCCCTCTATTAAGAAACAATCGAGCCCCCAAAATATGCAATTCCCCTACAATCCCAGCCGGTGCCGCTAACAAGAAAAAAATTATCATAAATCCATAGACAATGTGTCGATATTGGTCCCATCTTTGAACAAATTGCGGTAGCCAGGTTAATAATAATGCTCCTATTATTGGCCCAAGCAATTCACGCCGCCCCCCTACTATTACCATAAGAAGCATGAGTATTGAATTTTCCCAGGTAAAAGACGGCTCATTAATATATCCCATAAGATGGGCATAGAGACTGCCAGCTAATCCGGCCACGGCAGCCGAAATTACAAAAACTAATAACTTGTAACCATAAACAGAATTACCCATAAAATTTGCGGCCAACTCGGATTCACGAATACATGTTATTATTTTCCCCCAACTGGAACGGTAAAAATTCCGCAATAAAAATAATACACCGATAAGAAAAACTAAAATAATATAGTAATAATTGTTAACATTAAATTTGAATTCACCAATTGTGGGCATAGGGATATTCTGTAAACCCTCTGCTGCCCTTGTTAATTCTGGCATAAGAATGATGGCCTTATGAACGATTATATTCAATGCAATAGTGGTCATAGCTAAATAAACTCCGGCCAGCCGAAAAGAAGGAACCCCTAATAGAAATCCGATAAATGCTGTGGCTAAAGTTGCCAATGGAAGAGCTAACCAAAAGGATAAGTTAAGCTTTAGAGCCAGAAGAGACGAAGTGTAAGCTCCTATGGCAAACAATCCCGCATGCCCCAATGAGATTAGACCAGTATGGCCAATCAATAGATCTAATCCTAAGGCTATTATTCCAAAAATGAAAGCTATCTGAATTAGACGTAAATAATATACATTCGGAACAAAATGGGGGATTAAAAATAATAAAACCAATAAGAAGGGAATAATAATTTTAAGGGAAAGAGACTTTAGGCTACTCTCTGCCATTTAGAAACTCCCAAAAGGCCTGTAGGCTTAAATATCAAAACTAGGATAAAAGCCATATAAAGTAATGGATCTCTTGCATTCGATCCAAAAAGGTAAGATAGTATAGCTTCTGCTAGGCCAAATATTAATCCCCCAATAATTGCTCCCCTTCCCCTTGATAAGCTCCCCAGAATTGCTGCGGCAAATCCCTTTAATCCAATATCTGTCCCCATATAATAACTGGCAAAGGTAAAAGGAGTAATTAAGAAAGCTGCAGAGGCAGCGAAAAGGCCGCTTAAGGAAAAAGCAATAGTGTGAACCATTTTAACGTTAATTCCCACGGCTGAAGCAGCTTCTCTATCAAGCGCAGTGGCCATCATAGCCTTTCCAATTAGGGTATTCCTTTGAAACCAGTCATAGAAAATCATTAAGATTAATGCCGCCAGAATAACCCCTAATCCCTGTTGGCTCACAGCCAATTTTCCCACATGAAAAAGGATCCGATCACCGAGTAAATTAGGAAAAGGAAAAGGCTTATCTCCCCAAATAAGAAGGGCAGCATTATTTAAGATAATGCCTGCAGCTAAGGTCAGCATAAATGCTGTACTCTCATCAACTCGTTGCAAACGCTTTAAAGCAATTATTTGTAATAAATAGGAAAGAATAAGGACAACTAATATTGCTGCAAAAATGCCACTAACCACTGGCCAATGTAAGGTTACGATGGTGGTTAAAGCGACCATCGCAGCCATCATTACCATTTCTCCCAGAGCAAAATTTACAATATTAGTAGTGGCAAAAATTATACTAAAGCTTAAAGCCACTAATGCATAGATAGAGCCTATCACCAATCCAGAAAAAATGGCTTCCTGCATTTTTTAAAAAGCTTCCTTTTTTTGCTTGCCAGACCGCCCCTCAATTTATAGAAATGAGGAGCGGTCCGGATTTTTGTTTACTGCTTAGGAGTAACTAAAGCTCCATCTCTTATCTGAACTATATATACATCTTCTGGACCATTACGACCATTATGTTTTTGAGGAGTAAAAGTGTATTTGATCCCAGTTACTCCAGTGTAAGTTGAGTTTTCCAAAGCCTCTTTTAGTTTTTCACGGTTTGTCTCGGCTTTCTTAAGCCCCTCGGCCAACCAATATACGGCATCATAATAGGTAACGCTCCAGCTGGGAACAGCAAGTTTTTCTTCCATTTTAGTTTTCTCTCGCCACTTTTTCACAAAAGCCTGCACTTTTGGATCCTTTGAGTCATAAGCTGCCGGCATACGGTCAGCAATGTAAACCCCTTCGGCAGCTGGTCCGGCTAATTTGCGGAAACCTGCCTCAGTAATAGCTTCACTTCCTAATACAGGAATATCCATTCCCAGCCTCTTCATGCTCTGAACGATCCGAGCCACTTGCACACCTAAAGTCCACGTAATAATAGCATCTGCCTTAGCATCGCGTATTCTTTGTAATTGAGGAGTAAAGTCCACATCAGTCATATTGAATGTCTCACTGATAGCAATTTTTTCTCCCATTTTCTCCATGGCTTTTTCCAGATTCTTCTTGCCATCCAAACCATATCCAGTAGCATCATACATTAAAGCTACACGTTTAGCTTTTAGATTTTTGACTGCATATATAGCTAACTTTTCCGCCTGCCAGCTATTTAAGATAGGCAACCTAAAAACATAAGGATGGCATTTCCCAGGTTCATCCGGGCAAACTATATCGCTCGTTGTTCCAGCAATAATATGTGGAACTTTAGCTTTAGTTGTTACCTCAAGAGAGGCCAGATTATTGGTAGTAAGGGTTGAGGCAAAAAAGGCCACTACTCCATCTTTGTAAACTAATTCTTCGGCGTTTGCTCTGGCCTTAGTGGGATCTTGCATGGAATCTTTAGCAATTAGCTTTAGCTTGTTCCCTTTTATACCTCCAGCAGCATTAATTTCTTCAATAGCCATTTGCACAGCATTTAAAGCGTCTAGGCCAAAAGATGCTGCCGGACCAGAGAGGGGACCATCCAGGCCAATTAGAATATCCTTGGCCCACGAAGGCGATACCAAAAAAGTAACTGCTAATAACAACGCAACTAACCAAAATACTTTCTTTAACATAATTCATCCTCCTTTCTTGGGTTGTTAATAAATTTTAACTAAAAATCAATGAAAATAAGCTCCTCCATCTACTACTAAGGTTTGGCCGGTAATGAAGCTGGAATCAGGTCCAGCAAAAAATTTTACTGCTCCTACTAAGTCTGAAGGATGTTGATCCCGAACGAGCGTGCGAGCTTTAGCAGAAACTTCTCTGAAGTGTTTTAATTGTATTTCATTTGCCAAAACACCATCACTGAGTGTAAATCCAGGCGCAATGGCATTGACTAATATGTTATCAGGCCCCAGTTCTTTTGCTAACGCTCGAGTTAAAGCAATGACCGCTCCTTTACTCGTGGTATAGTGGAGAATATACGGAATTCCTTTAAAAGGTGTCCCAGAAGAAATATTAATAATGCGGCCACCCTTATTCTTCCTCATCTCACCGACCACCGCCTTGCAGCAAAGAAACATTCCTAAAACATTCACATCCATTACCCTGCGCCATTCCTCTACAGTGATTTTTTCAAATGGACCGGGAATAAGAGAAGTATAGATCCCAGCGTTATTTACAAGGATATCAATTCGGCCAAAAGCTTTGATTGTTTCTGCAGCCATTTTCTGTGTATCTGCTTCTGAAGCCACATCAACTTTTATACCAATGGCCTTAAAATTTTTTTCCCGCATTTCTTTGGCCGCTAAATCTGCTTTGGCAATATCCGCTATTACAATACTTGCTCCTTCCGAGGCTAATCCTTCTGCCATAGCGCGGCCAATTCCTTGAGCTGCTCCAGTAACGATCGCGACTTTATCCTTTAAAAACATATTTCCCTCCTTTTAATTTTTTAATCAACTTTAAATATTTAATAAGAAATAAGGATTATCTTGCACCATTATTTTAAGGTGTTCTTTAGGAATTCCTTTTTCAAGAAGCACGCGCACAAACATCCGTAAACCCTCCCAAGGGGGAGGGTTGTGTACCTGCCCAAGATCAGTAGCCAAAACCGTTCTCTCTGGTCCAACCGCCTTTATCATCTCTACAATCCCATCAATACCCCATTTCGTAGGCCACATGGGGTACATAAATATGGCCAAATGTTCTATAAAAACTCCCATGCGAGCTAATTCCTTCTGTTCTTCTATGCTTCCGTTTATTATGTATTCCGGATGATTCAAATAAAGACGTTTTACGCCTCTTTCCTTAGCCGCCTTTATTAATGGACGAACCTCTGGGATAGAAAGATGTCCGGTAGCTAACACCAGATCATTTGCCGCAATCAAATCGATTACATCATATACTTCTGGAATTAAATGGCCTTCTTCATTTAAAATCGTTATTGGTTTCTCCACCATTCTTTTTTCTTTTTTTTGCTGCATGGAAGAACCAAATGCCGGCCCGCCCATTTGATCAAGGTGATTTTTTGCCGAAAGTGTAGGAAACCAAATGATTTTCGCTCCCAACTCGATAGCTGCCTCCACAGCGAATGGGTTTATTCCTCCTACGGCATTATTAAGCACTACTCCCCCGTAAACATCTATACCCGAGACAAGTTTGCGCACAAAATACATTCGGTCGGCGGTATAGCCATGATGTTCTTTTAAAACTACAGCTTTTAAACCATAAGCCTTTGCTCCTTCGGCTGCTTCCACATGATCCACTAATCTCGGGAACAAACTAGGCGCTGAATGAATGTGCATATCTACTGCGCCCTGCAGTATTTCCAGATCCTCCCGCATAAGTTTCTCCTTTCTTACTTCATTAACGTCTCCTCTGGGAAAAAGTGCCTCAAATAATGATTAATTCCTGCTTTTATATGAGACCGAGCAATTTCTCCTACTCTCTGGGCATCTCCCTTCTTTAAAAAATATATGATACTTTTATGCTCTTCAAAAAGTTGATTCTTTGTTTCAGGCAAAGAAAAGCGAGAATAGGAAAAGTAACGAATTGAAGAAGAAGCACTGATGAGCTCTTTGATCACCTTAAAAAGATAAAAATTATTGGCCGCGGCAAATATCAAATCATGAAACTTTTCATGCTTCAGGATAAATTCTTTAAGATCTCCTTTTTTTAAATCATTTTCCATCTGGGCGCTTAAAGATTCCAGCTTTTTAATTGTTGCCTTATCTATTTGACTTGCGGCCATCTCCGACGCCATGCCTTCAAGCAAAATTCTAAGAGTATAGAGGTCTTTTGCTCCTTTAGCCGTATACTCCTTTACAACGACACCACGATTTGGAAAATATTCAACCGTTCCATTCTCAGCAAGTTTCTTTAGTGTAGATCGAATTACATTTCTTTCCACTGAATATTTAGCACATAGCTTATCCTGTGTTAAATGTTCGCGAGGCTTGTACTCCCCAAAAAGTATGCCAATCTCAATTCTCTCAGCAATTTCATTTATTAGATCAAAAGAATTTCCTCGACTATAAATCTTTGGGGATAATTTTTTGTTTCGATTTGAAGAATTAAGGCCCATAAATAATTTTTTTATTAATATTGGTACCAATTTTTAACCCAATTCTATCAATTATGATTTTTTTGTCAAGTAAAAAGACAGGTTTTGGTAACATATGAAATTTCCATTTTGTCTAAAGCACGATAAGTTGCTTTTTATATTAAAGAGGGTATCTTTAAATTCTCCTATCAAAAAAATGAGTTTGCGGCGGGAGGGAATATTCATATTTTGATTCAAAAAATAATCGGAATTCGAAATTTATGTGTGGACCCGTTTAAATATTAAATAATGAAAAATAATAATCCATGGCTATTTGGTGTTGAGCAATAACAATAATTTGGTAACCATTTGCTTTTCGATAATTTTCTAATAAAAGGATTTTTGTTAGATGAAAAATTTTGCCAGTCCAAAAGACCCAAAAATTTTGCGAATAAAGGAAATAGGGAACAAACGCAGAGAGGCTCTGGAGAAAATGTTTAAAAATGCCTTTTCAGGAAAGAAAATTAAAGTAGATGAGTGTGAAGAAGTGTACTGCCTGCGTATCGTAGAAGCTGAAGAGCCCAGGCGCTTTGTTATTGTCATTGCCACTACTGAATTTATGACCAAAGAAAGGATTCCTTTTAAGAAAATTTGCCAAGAAGCAATCGCCTACGTAAAAGAAAAATTAAAGATTTTTCAAAGAGGGTTTTTAGGATACTTAACCCTTTCCACTGATGGGATTAAGTTCGAAGGAATGGAAGAAATCTATACTTAAGTAGCTCAGGGATAAAGAAGTTATTGATACCTATAGCTGCTTTTAAGATTTTAATTGCAGGACGGCAGTGGGGATAAGCCGCCTGGTGAAGAATTAGAAATTAATTTTAATGCACACATTCGTCAACAAATTCCCTTTCAATAACCGCAATCGGAAAAACGTCCCAGTTCTCTTCCTCGGGAGTTGTTTGAAATGCTTCTAATAACTTCATTTGCGCTTCCAGAGTTAAATCATCAAAATAAATCTCCACTTTCTTGATCATCTTACCTCCTTTCCTGGTATCCCCCAGAATCCTTCGTCCAGAGGATACCAGATTCTTATTTTACCATCCCTAAGATGCACCCACCTACCTTCTGCAGTCTATAACAGGACTCAGCAGATAACCCAGGAAACTGAGCCGCCCTCGTATAAGCATTCACCACATGAAACATCGTCTC
>Ga0123519_10012379_pt1 | contig 12425 bp, 17 predicted proteins | sample YelNatPaOPRAMG02_FD_87396 | JGI IMG/M metagenome (GOLD analysis project Ga0123519, IMG submission 87396) | Hot spring microbial communities from Yellowstone National Park - Yellowstone National Park OP-RAMG-02 (version 2) | ecosystem: Environmental > Aquatic > Thermal springs > Hot (42-90C) ... | reverse complement strand
AATATTAATTTATATAAAATTTTTTATATTTAAGAGATCAAAAATTTTATTTTGAATAAAATATTGATTATATTAATTTAAAACTAAAGAGTGATATCATTGGGTCATAGAAAACAAAGTGCTCCTAGACATGGTTCTTTAAGATATATGCCTCGTAAAAGAGCTTTACATATAAAAGGGCGAATTAGAAAATGGCCTATTATTAAAGGAGATTGTCAATTTATAGGATTTGCGGGATTTAAAAGTGGTATGACTCATATTAATTATGTGATGGACCAAAAATCTAACCCTCTTTTTGGAAAAGAATTGATGGCTCCCGTAACAATAATTGAAACACCTCCATTAATTATGATTGGAATAAAAGTTTATTATAAGGATGAGTACGGGATAAAATGTATTGGAGAAATATTGAATAAAGAATTGCCGAAAGAATTGAGTCGAAAAATAGTTTTTCCTAATAAAGAAAAATATAATTTTGAAAATAAAAAAAAAGAATTAATGGAAAAAATAAAAGATGATTTTGAAATTAGAGGTTTATTTATTACACAACCAAAAAAGGCAGGGTTACCGAGAATAAAGCCAGACATTATTGAATTAAAAATTGCAGGAGGTTCAAATGCTATAGAGAGATTTAATTTTGCATTAAAATATTTGGGAAAACAATTAAGAGTAATGGATTGCTTTAAAGAAGGAGAATTAATAGACGTAATAAGTGTTACTAAAGGAAAGGGGTTTCAAGGATCAGTTAAAAGATTTGGTATTAAAATACTACCTCATAAAACTCGTGGAAATATAAGAGAAGTGGGTTGTATTGGTCCTTGGCATCCCGCACGAACAATGTACTCAGTCCCCAGAGCTGGTCAAATGGGTTTTCATCAAAGAATTGAACACAATAAAAGAATTATGAAAATTGGAGAAAATGCTGATGAAATTAATCCTAAAGGAGGTTTTATTAATTATGGCGTTATTAAAAACGACTATATTATGATTTTAGGGTCTATTCCTGGTCCAAAAAAAAGACTTATTAGATTAAGGAAACCAATTAGATTAAGAAAACAAATTTTATTGAATTCTCCAGAAATTACATATATAAATAAAGAATCTATGCAAGGAAAATAAGAGGTGGATATTAATGTCTCAACAAGTTCCAGTATATGGATTAGATGGATCTAAAAAAGATTCTGTTATATTACCAATAATCTTCAATATAAAGCCCAGGAAAGATATTATTAGAAGATCTATAATTTCTATTCAAATAAATAAAAAACAAAAACAGGGAAGAGACCTTTTGGCGGGTAAAAGAAATACAGCTATTACATGGGGAGCAGGTTATGGTGTTTCTAGAACACCAAAACGTAAAGGATCAGGATACCCAACATCCAGACACGGCGCTTTCACACCAGAAACAAAAGGAGGAAGAATTGCACATCCTCCCAAAATCCAAAAAAAATTGATTAAAAAAGTTAATATAAAAGAAAAGAAATTGGCAATAATCTCCGCAATTTCTGCCACAGGTATGATTAAAATAGTTAAAGAAAGAGGTCATAAAATTGAAAAAATCCCAACATTACCTCTTGTTATAGATGATAAAATTCAAGCCATAAAGAAAACAAAAGAAATTAAATCAATTTTTGAAAAGTTAGGATTATATGATGATATTTTAAAATCAAAAAATAGTAAAAAGATTCGCGCAGGTAAAGGAAAAAGGAGATCTAGGAAATATAAAATAAGGAAGAGTGTTTTAATTATTATTAAAGAAGATTTTGGAATAATTAGAGCTGCTAGAAATCTACCTGGGGTGGATATAATCAATATAAATAAATTAAATTGTGAACATTTAGCTCCAGGTGCAAGACTTGGGAGACTAACCTTATGGACACAATCTGCATTTAATAGTTTAAACAAAATAGGTGATGAAATTGGAAAAATATTATAATATATTAATTAGACCAATAGTTTCTGAAAATACATTTAATTTAATTGATACACAAAATAAAATTGTATTTTTAGTAAACAGAACCGCTAATAAATTACAGATAAAAGAATCTATAGAAAAATTATATAACGTAAAAGTACATAAAATAAATACATTAATTACACCTAAAGGTAAAAAGAAGGCATATATAAAATTAAAACCTGAATTTTCTGCATCCGAATTAGCAATTAAATTAGGTATCTTTTAATATCTTCTATTTTAATTATTTGTTCGTGTTTTTTTAGCGAATACATTAAATTAATAATCTTTCTTTAAAAAAGATATACAACAGTGTTGGATAAAATTAAATGTAAGTATTTGCAATTATTTATATACACTTTTTTTGAATTTATAATATATTTATGATATATTTTAAAAAAATTTTTAAATCATTAATATTCAAAAAAATTTTAATATATTTAAAATTAGATATATTGAATTTAGTTTTTTCAATAAATCTATTCAATATTTCCTTTCTGGAAAATAAAAAAATAATATATTGATAATTATTACTCAAATAATTAATAATCTCTTTAATAATTATTCTGTTAAATTCAAATCTTATAATAATTATTATTACTTTTCCATCTATACAAAATATATTTTCTTTTATTTTTTTAATGTTAATAGAATTTAATTGTTTTAGATATTCCTCTATATCTTTTAAATCATCTTGAATTATATTATCAAGTTTATATTCAAAATTTTTTTCATTTAAATTTATATTTAAATCTTTAATATTTAGTTCATTGTTTTTATTATATAATTTACTAATATTTTCAGTCTCAATTTGTTTTAAATAATAATATAACTCCAAATTAAATTTTATGTAATTATTATTATAATATCTTCTTAATAATATTTTAGGCAATTTTAAAGGGAAAAATTCATTTTTAATTTTTGGAAGATTTAGAATTTCTTTAACTTTAATTTCAATATCATTAACATCATTTGTAATGGTAAAATAATATGAATGTAATATAAAATATTTTCCTTTTTTATTTATATTTATTATAATATTACCATTAATATTTGCGATTTGAAATAATTGAATTAGTATTTCAAGATTTTTGCTAATTAAAAAATTAATGTCAAAATTTAAAGATATTAAAAAGAAATAATTTTTTATTGTATTTGGTTCTATATCTTTATTCTTAATGAAGAATATATTATTATGACGTTCAATAGTACTCTCAATAATTTTTGTTTTACTACTATTGTCAATATTAATAATTGAAAGATAAATGTTTTCTAACTCAACCTTTTCGAAAATTTTTATATTTTCATTGAGACTTATACTTTTCAAGATTTCATCTATATCTTTTTTTATTTTTTCAATAATTTCTTCAGATTTATTTATTAATGAGATAAATAGAATATAGTTATTAGGTATTTTTAAATTTATTTCAAATGATATAGAATTTATTTTATTAAAAAGAGCATCGCTATATAAAACTTTTAATAAATTATCAATTTTATTTAATTGATAAATAAAAATTCCTAATTTTTGATAATTTGATTTATTTTTAAAATTGATATTTTGAATTTTATAAAAGATAATATCATTTTTAAGATAATAATCAATTATACTGGATTTTTTAAAAAATTTCATTTGGATCCACTAAAATAAATTTTTTATATTTTTATTTAAACTAATAATATCTTGTATTTTAAAAACCTTAATATAAAAAGATAATAAAATATTTGGTGTTTAAAAATGGAGAATAAAAGTATTTTAAAAACTGAGAAATGTAAAATATTTGGTCGTCCATTTCCAAAATTAATTTTTATATCTGGAAAAGGGGGGGTTGGTAAAACTACTATATCAAGTGCATTAGCAGTTCTATTAGCGGAAAAAGGTTTTAAAACTTTAATCATATCTACTGATCCAGCTCACTCAATTGGGGATATTTTTACATTAAAACTAAAAAAAGGAATAATTCATAATTATTCATTAATTAACAATTTGTTTATGATAGAATTATCCATTCATTCAGATAATTTAGAAAATAAAAAATATGACTCTTTTTTCTCAAGTGTATTTTTTCCTTCTTTAGATGAATTTTTAATTGTCTATGAAATCTCTGATATTATTTACAAAATCTATAAAGATAAAAACATTATTGATTATATTTTATTTGATATGGCTCCTACAGGACATACATTGAGATTAATTAGTTTTCCAAAAAAATTTAAACGATATATTGAATATTTACATAATATTAATGAAAATTTATATCAAAAATACTCTATTAATAATAAAGATTTAAAAAGTAATCTTGAAAATCTTATTTCAAAATTAAATATTTTCTTATCCATATTAAAAAATCCTAATTTAACAGAATTTATTATTGTTGGTATTCCGGATTACTCTTCTATTATTGAATCTAAAAGATTTTTCGATAATATAAAAGATTTAGAATATAATTGCAATATTTTTCTTCTTAATAAAATTGAAAATTATGATCAATCCTTAAACTGTTGTTTTTGCACAAAAAGGCAAAATTACCAAACTAAAAATATAATATTAGCAGAAAAACTTTTTAAAGATTTATATTTGATTAAGCTCCCACTATTTTCTAATGAATTAAAAAATTTAGAAGGTTTATATAAATTAAAAAATTATCTAAGAGTCATAATTTGAATTTTAATATCAAAAAGTGATGGACTAGCAATTTGTAATAATATTAAAAAGCGAATAAATCATCTTTTCTTTTCAATTTTAATTTTTATTTTTAAATTATCCAATATGAGTATAACCAATATTATAATTATCATTACTATTAAAATTTTATTAAAATATAAACCTAGATTCCCTAAAAAAGGTATTATAATTACTACTTTCCCTAATACTTCTGTTTCGGGAATTAAAATTGGATCAGAAGTATTAAAAATAAAAATTCCATAGCCATCTACCAAATTTCCTTTAATACATCCATCAGAAATTTTGTTATTATCACCTTTGGTTTCAAAATAATATAATCCATCAGAATAATTAAACACTTTTCTAATAGCTCTATGAACTATAGGTGTGTTATTGTTTAAATTTTCCCAAAGTATAGGAGGAAAGCCATTTTTATAAAAATAACTGGGACCGCGAATAACTATTATATCTCCATCATTAGGAACTGCATTAATATAAACTGCATCAACTTTTTTATATATTACGATATCACCTATTCTTAATGTAGGAACCATAGAATTAGATTTAATAATTAATAGATTATTATAATTTATTAAATAAAGACAAAAAAAGGATCCTAATAAACTCCAAATTATAATATAAAAAAATATTATTTTAATTTTCATATTATTTTTATATATTAAAATATAAAAACCTATCAATTTAATTTTTCATACATATTCTTACTAATTCTTTTTATAAATTTATTTTGTTTATACCAAATATTTAATAAATTTCTGGCTTCATGTAAGTCTAATTTATCCATTTCTAAAGCCGCCATTAATTGAAATATTGAAAACATTTTAGGAAGTTTTTCTTTAACTTTTTTATATAATCCCATAATTTTTACACCTTTTCTTGTTAAATAATTATTATTTATTCTTTAAATTTTTTATTTATAATTATTTATTGTCTTTCATTATCGATTAATTAGTTTAATTAAAATTCTAATAATATTTAAAATGAGTTTTATAAAATTTAATTAAATATTTGATTTTACCAAGGATCCCAATCACTAGAATCTAAATTTTGCTCTTTTTCATTCTTTTTTTCATCGTTCGAATCTTTATCTTCAGTATCCTTTTTTTGTTCCAGCAAATTATTTATGGTTGAAATATTACTTTTTTGCAGAAAAGACTCTGTTTCTTCTACTGTCGGCTCTATTTCATCTATTGAGTTTAAAATGTCATTAGATATTGCTTCATTACCTGATAGATTTTCTACTTCAATATTTTTAATTTTTGAATTATTAATTCCTGTTTTTTCAATTTTTCTAATATTATTAATTTCTTCTTCAGTTCGGTTTTCCATATCATTTTCTTTGCCTTTAATAATATCTTTAGGTTTTTCTATCTTATTTAATGTTTCCAATCCTTTTTCATCTATTTCCAATCCTTCAGAATACAATAAATCATTAAATGATTTTAAAATAGCAAAAAATTTTTTAAATTCATTACCATCCATTTTTATCAAATGTTCTCCATTGTTATCTTCGAATCCTATATTAATTTCTTCAATTCTTCCTGCATTTTCTATTGATTTCAATAAAAAAGAGATATTTGATTCTTTTTTTTTGACCATCCATTTTGTTTCTTTTTTCTTATATATTTCCATTTTAATCTCCTCAAGTTAAATATAAATATTTTATTTTTAAATTTTTATAAATTTTTTTCTTCAATTAATTTAATTATTTCATTTGCTAATGAAGAAATATTTCGATCAAGATCATGTGACGTTAATTTTAGTTCAGATAAAATTTCTTCATAATTTTTTAAATATGATGGAAATTTTAAGGCAATTTTCTTAATTAAACTTAATGCTATTTTTCTAACCGAAGGATCATATGTATTTAAAGATTTTTTCATATTCTTTATAGATAATTTAATCTCCTCAGGAAATTCATTAAATAGGTTATCCAATGTATTTATTGCATACGATATCATAAATGAATCATCATCATTTAATAAATCTATAATTATAGGAATAGCTTTTTTTAAAAGTTTTGGATATAATTCAGAAATTTCTACAAATGCCATTGCTGCCGAAGATCTTAATTCATAATTATATTTTTCATTTAATAATTTCATTAATTCAAGTAAATATCCTTTGACTACCTCTGAATTTTTCTGTTTTATTCCTTCATTCAATCCATTAATAATATTTTTGACTTCATTAACCCAAAATGAATTAATTTTAATCATTTTTATCATCTTTAATATTAGTTTTTCTCATTAAATTATTAATCTTTCTTTTTTTCATTTTGGACAATTTTATCCATTCTTCTTCTAATGAATCAATTCCTTCTATATTTTTAATTATATAATAATAATTAGTTATTTCATCTCTCCATCTTAAATACCCATATATATATACTTCATATAAAAACTTATCATTTACTGATACAATTCCTGATGAATGAAGAATTTTAAAATTTTTTAATACATTTATAATTTTATTTATACTTTCACTATTAATATTCTTTCCACTCAATATTAATTTAAGAACTAGAGAAGAATCTAGAGGATATATAAAGATCTTAGTGTATTCCTTATGAACTGAATAAATTACCAAATAATATGATAAATTTAAATTTGATATAAGATTATTCTGAAATAAAATTATAGGTTTAATATCTTTTCTTTTTAATAAAAATGCATTGGTCAACCTTTGCATTTGAATTTTCCCTCTGAATTCCATTTTAATAAATATATTTTTAAAAGTTTTTTAATTTTTTTAATTGTACCTGTAGTCTTGATTGTATGAAATATAATTGGGAGTGTATCTAACTTCTTAATGAATACTAAAGATGTAATTAAATAATATTTTGTAACATTTGAACATCTGATTATAAAATATTTATAATCTACATTATGATCAACTATCCATAATCCACATTTATAAGCAGAACACTCGCCAAATAAATTTGTTAAAGTATTCCATATGGCGCGAATTATTTTTTTTTCATCTATTTTTATACTACTATTTTTAATGTTAAAAAACTTATATTGAACTAAAACATATCTCTGTCTTTCAAATTTCATATTAATTCATTATAACTTTATATCTCATTTTTAATTTTATTAATAAATTTTAATTCATTAGTAAAATATGAATTTTCGTTACGATTTATTATTTTATCAATTAGTAACTTTGAATTTTCTCTAAAAATTCTCTTACATTTATTTAAAGGAATGTTAAATATTGTATATATTGAATATATAATTTCTTTGGGACCTCTTATTAATGCTGGATCTCTTTCTGAGCCTCCATATATTAATATATTTTCATTTTTAATTGCCCACTTTAAAAATATACCTAATTCTCTAAAAATCTGGGCTCTATTATAATAATCTTCTTCCAATGCTGAAATTAATGAAAATTCTATAAATTTAGTTTTTGCTTGCTGTTTTACTAATGAAATAACTCCTGGTGTGATCTCTTTTAAAAATTCTCTATTACAAACGGATATAATGTCAATTCTTGAATCATTAGCTGCAAATAATAGTGAATTGATGTCTTTTGTTGCTAAAGAAATTGCAAAATCTCTATATTCTTGAATATTTTTTAATTTAATTTTTAAATCTTTTAAATTATCAGTAAATATTTGTATTTTACCATAAATATTTAAAGATATTTTTGATTTTATCATACTTATTATATTTCTAGCTTTATTAATATTATCATAGTTAAAAGATATAAATAAATTTTGATAACCAATCCATTTATATAATTCTATTTTATTTAATATATCTTCTATGCTCAGATTATCAATAATTACATTAGTATTTGTATAATTTAATTTTAATTGAATCATCAAATACACTATTTTTAATTATTGCTTTTAATTAATCCCTTTGATTCCAAATAAGATCTAAGGATTAAATGGGAACTATTCTTACCAAATAACTTTTGAAAATTAATTTTTAATAATATTATATCTGACTGATTAGAAATTATTAATTTATTTTCAAAAAGACTGAATTTATTAAATCTAATATAAAATGTACCTTTTTCATCTAATCTATCTTCAAAATTATCATAAATTTTTATTTTACTTTCATTATCTATTAAATTTTCTAAATTTTTTAATATCAACTCTATATTATCTTTATCTCTTATTGTTATTTTTAACGTTCTTATTGAATTACCATAAGCACCCATCAAATTTTTTATTTCAATCTTATTTTGATCAAAATTTTTAGGTAAAATTTTACTTAATGAATTTAATATCTTTTCTAAATCTTCAGTAGCATTAGAATTTAGTAAAAATTCAATTGATTTTAATTCAATATTATTATATCTCATTTTAATTCGCACAGTTGCAACATATAAAAACAAATATTTTAATATAATTTATTAAGAATAAGTAACAAATCTTTATTTTACAAAATTATTTTCCATGTTTATTATGAGCTCTTAAACTAGGCCTAATTCTTTCTGTTCCCTTACCTTTATTGCTTAATCCTCTTCCTTTTTTACCAGCGGATGTTAAACCTCTAAATGATCTACCTTTATTTGCGCCTACTCCAATCCAATTAATATTTTTATCTGAGATTATTACAGGGTGATATGGATCTACCATTATTATTTCAAACCATTTATGAGTACCATCTTCTGTTAAATAATAACTATTTAATACCTCTAAATTAGGATATTTTTTTGCTGCCCTTTCTTCTGCCATTCTTTGAAGATTCTTTTTCGTTGTTATTTTATTCACTCCTAGATTTCTTTGTTTTCTCCCCATATTTGGTCTTATTTTTCTCATAGTTCCTTTTCTAATTTTAACTCTTACAATAATAAATCCTTGTTTAGCTTTATATCCTAACTCCCGTGCTCTTGTAATATTTGTTGGGCGAGTTACTCTATAAATTGAAGGCATTTTCCTCAGTTCTATTAATCTATTCCATTCGGGAGAGTTATAAGATTTATCGCGTTTTTGAAATGTTTCTATGATAAATCTATATCCACTTTTAACCATTATTATCGCCAGTAATTAAATATATCAATATAACTTTGATTTTTATTTAGATATTTTAGAATTTATATAATATAAATTTTTTCTTTTTAAATTTTTACATTTCATTAGATTTATGAATTTCTATAAGTTCTTTCATAATAGCCCCAAACTTTCTTTTCTCCAAAATATCTTATTCCTTTTTCATTTATAACTTTTTTTAATTTATTTGCTTTATCAATTGAAATTTGATTAGATTTTAATAGAAAATTGATTATCTCTAAACCTTGTTCATTTGTTTCACAACGTCTTAGAAAATCTTCAGCTTTAGGGTAATATAATTCTGAATCTTCATTATATTCTGATTTCAAGTTTTCTATTATTTCTTTTTTTATGTTTTTTTCATCATTAAATAATGTTGAATTTCCATAGTAAATTTCATAAATTTCTCTGGTTAAATTAGGAAACTCTTTTTTCATTTGTAAAAATGGATAATCAATAGTAACTCCTTTTTTTGATCTTTTTGCTTTATATATTTTTCCATTAATGATGTAATCATTAAATTCATTATCTTCTTTTGGAAATTCATTCATAATTAAATAAAAGAAAAAATTTTAAATATATTTTTTTAATTTTATTTATTTTAAATTTTTTTAATTTTCATTATTTTTTAAAAGTAAATTATTCTCATTCAAATTTAAAAGAGTTAAAAATTCTTTATATCTTGATCTCAGTGTAACTTCAGTAACTCCTATTATATGAGCAATTTTACTTTGACTTTGAGATTGATTTAATTGTTGAGATGCTAAATATAATGCTGCCGCTACTAACCCTTTTGGATCTTTTCCTGAAACACTTATCTTTTTTTGAAAACTTTTTATATAATTTGATGCCAATTTTTCAACTTCTAGTGATAATCCTAATTCCGTCACATATTTTGGGATTAACATTTCAGGTTCCATAAGGGGAACTTTTAATTGCAATTCTTTTATTAATATTCTATAACATCGTCTTATTTCCCTTGGATCACTTGTAGTTTGCTCGACTAATTCTTGCAATGTTCTTGGAACTTTTTCTTTTCGGCAAGCATAATAAATACTTGCTGCAACCATAGCTTTAATAGACCTTCCTCGTAATAATTTTAAATTAAATGCTTTTCTATAAATTTTTGCTGATAATTCTTTTACTCTCATAGGTAAATTTAAGTTTGTACCAATTCTTTTTATTTCTGTAGTAGCAATAAGTAAATTTCTTTTATCCCAACTCATTCTGGAATTCCATTTGATAACTCTTCTCATTCGTTGACTCATTTTAGCTTTAGAATCAATAACTGTCGATAAACCCAAGTCGGGTAATAATACTGAAACTGGAGAACCAGTTCGCTCTCTTTTTGCTTTTTCATCATTTGTAAATGCACGTCTATCTGTTCTTTCACTATCAGGAATATGGTGGTCTATAACTAAACCACAATTTGAACATATATTTTCCCCTCGTTGTGCATCAAAAATAACTAAATCTGAACTACAATCTGGACAAATATAAGAATTTAATATATCATTTTCTATATATTTATCTTTTTTTAATTTAATTTCTGACATAATTTTTCAATCCCTTTACTATTGATTAATAATATTTAATTTAATAGGAAATTAATAAAATTTATATTATTTTGACTTAAATTATTAAGTCAAATTATCTTTATTCCAATAAATAATTTCCTTATTTAATTTAAAATTATTTTACTTTCGTAAAATTATAATATTAATGTTTATCATTTATTTTTAGGTCTAATTATATAGAAATTATAATATTTAAATCTTATTATATAAAAATGAATAGGTAAATTTAAATATTCCTAGAAAAAATCTCCTCTTATTAAATTTAAATACTAAATCAATATATTGAAGATAAAATAATTTTCAAGATATATAAATTTTAATCAATTTTCTTCTCTTTTATTAAATTCTCTAGTAATATTTTCATAAAATCATTGAAAGTCATCATATATGGTTGAGCATTAGGTAATTGGTTTTGAATCTTTACAAATAATTGAGAATAGTGATCAGCCATTTCTTTATTTTTCATAACATCATTTCTAGATTGGTCTCTCACTTTTTGTGCGGGATCGCCTTTCATTACTGACCGAGCAGATATTATTTGACCAGGAGGAATTACACTGTCATTTAAAATTATTGCCCCTTCTCCAATAGATGTATTTTCATAAATTATAACATTTCTTGAAATTACTACATAATCTTCTAAATAACTTCCAAAAATAAAGGATCCTGTTTCTATAATACAATAATTTCCTATATTAATTGAATATTTTTCGGATTTAGTAAACATTACAGTCCCATCAAAAATAGTTGAATATTCACCTATTACTATTGGAGAATATTCAGCCCTTAATATTGCACTCGGCCATATTACTGCATTATTTTTAACAATAATATTTCCAATCAATGTTGCATTTGGGCTTACATATGCTTTTTCTTCTATAATAGGTTTTTTACCTTTATATTCGATTAATGTCATAATTAAATCACTTTATTAGAATTTTTGTTTTAATTTTAATTTATTTTAAATTTATTTAATTCTTTTTAATTTAAATTTTGTTTTGATCATAATATTCGATAATCAAATGAGGAAACTCTATTGATAATATTTTAGTGAATCTTTCCATTATTAATTTTAAATATTTAAAATATTCTATTTTAATAATTTTTATATTATATAAAATAGACTGATAAATACATTCATAAGATATATCTGTACAAATGATATACTCACAGTTATTTTTGTAAGCATTTTTT
>Ga0123519_10012378_pt1 | contig 12425 bp, 10 predicted proteins | sample YelNatPaOPRAMG02_FD_87396 | JGI IMG/M metagenome (GOLD analysis project Ga0123519, IMG submission 87396) | Hot spring microbial communities from Yellowstone National Park - Yellowstone National Park OP-RAMG-02 (version 2) | ecosystem: Environmental > Aquatic > Thermal springs > Hot (42-90C) ... | reverse complement strand
GCCCCTTCGGGCAGGAATTTTAGCACTATCAGGGTATGTTTTTGCCTTGAAGATCCTTGATCGGAAGGATGAGGGATGATTGAAGTTCGTCACCTGATCGTTCGCTATGGCGGCGTGACAGCCCTTGACGATGTCTCACTCTCGATCCCCGATGGAAAGATCGTGAGCATCGTGGGGGCCAATGGCGCCGGTAAATCAACCACCATCAACGCTGTCAGTGGAATGGTGTCTCCTGCCGGAGGGGAAATCCTTCTCGATGGGGAGAGCCTTCGAATCCCTCCTCACCAGATCGTGATGCGCGGAATCGTTCAGGTTCCTGAGGGCCGAAAGGTCTTTTCTTCCATCACCGTCAGGGAAAACCTCATCCTGGGAGGGTATATGATCCGGGACAAGAAGAAGTTGGACCGAAATATGAAAAAGGTCTTTGATCAGTTCCCCGTTCTCCAGGCGAGACAGGATCAACCGGGCGGTACCCTCTCCGGAGGGGAACAGCAGATGCTGGCCATTGCACGGGCCTTGATGTCTGAGCCCAGGGTTCTCCTTCTTGACGAGCCCTCCCTCGGACTTGCCCCCATGTTGGTCTTGGCCATCTTCAAGATGATCGAGGATCTCCATGGCCAGGGTCTTACGATCCTCCTTGTCGAACAGAACGCTCAGAAAGCCCTTTCCATAGCCAACTACGCCTATGTGCTCGAGACGGGCAGAAAGGTTGCGGAGGGCGAGGGGAGTAAGATCGCAGAGGATCCCATTGTCAAGAAAGCCTATCTCGGGATCGAGGAGTAATAAAAAATAGAGGAGCAAGCCATGCTCACCCCTACAGAGCTGGAGCGGATTGACAGAGCTGCGAAGGATCTTCTTCAAGACCCGGGCGTGCGGATCGATGATGATGAGGTCCGTTCTAAGCTTCTCTCCTGCGGCGCCAAGGCCGGGATTGAAGCCGGGGTCATCCGCTTTCCGAAAGAGATGGTGACGGAGTATCTCTCCCTCGCTCCGGAAAGCTTCCCCCTAGCGGATCGGGCTGGACGAAAGAAGAAGATAACCCCGCAAGGGGAGTCCATTTTTTGGACAGGAGCAGCGCTCTTTTATCTCGATTCGAAGGGTTTTCGATGGATTGAGCGCAAGGACCTCGCCGAGTTTGCCCGGGTCGTCGAAAGCTTACCTGAGGTGGAGGGCATCGTTGGAACGAGCACGGAGGATACCCCTCCAATCCACAGGGATTTCGTGGGTTTAAGGATCATGGCCGCGAATACCCGAAAGCACCTTCGAGCCCTCTCTTTCACACCTCGGGGTGGGGAGGCCATGGTCGAGATGGCAAGAGTCCTCTCTGGCCAAAAAAGCCTTCGGGAGAATCCAATTTTTAGCGTTGGTTTCACCGCTCACGGCCCTCTTCGATGGACGTCCCTCGCTCTGGGAGTGTTCAAGGCGACTGCTGGTCATGGCATTCCATGCACCGTGAACGGCGAGCCCATGGCCGGTGCTTCCTCGCCAGTAACCCTGGCAGGAACGGTCGCCGTGGGAACAGCGGAGATCTTAAGTGGCATCATTATCAATCAAGTTCTTGAACCTGGAAGACCCTGTTTCTTCAACCTCGGCTTCGCCCACGTCATGGATATGAAATCGGGTTTTGCCGTGACCGGAGGGCCGGAGAATGCCCTGCTTGCTGTCGTCGGTGCTGAGCTTGGGAGATACTACCGAATTCCTTCTGTCTCGTGGATGTGCTCCGATTCCCTCGCGTATGATGCTCAAAACGCCCTCGAGAAGGCTCTGGCAGCCCTGACCCATGCCCAGGCCCGGGTAAGCGTAATATGGGGAGTTGGTTCCACGGAGTCGGAAAAGACCCTCTCTCCTGTCCAGGCGGTGATTGACGCGGAAATCATCGCCATGGTTCGTAAGTATCTGACCGGTTTTCCTGTTAACGAAGACACGCTGGCGCTCCACGAGATCAGAAGGGTTGGCATCTGCGGTCAGTTTTTAAGCTCTGACCATACCCTTTCTCACTTTCGAGGCGCTTTCTTTGAGCCGAGAGTGCTAGTGCGTGTACAGCGCTCGAGGGCCTCGGAGCACGAAACCTTGGTGCGACGAGCCGAGGAAACGGTGGAGCGTATCCTGCAAAAGGACTTGGAACCGATCCTCGAGGAAGACGTAGAGCGAGAGCTCCTGCGGATCGAGGCCCGATACGCAACCCTGGATTGAGGCCCCCTCGCCTCCTGCAGGATTTACCTTAATGTTGCGATAAATCTTGCTCAAGGGCTCCGGTGAGGGCGCCAGAGAGGGTTGTCGCGGCACCCTAAGGAGGTTCCGTACCAAGTTCCGTTACCTCTGCTGGACTTCAGTCTTGGCGGAGTCTGCGATAACCGCTCACGTTTCGACAAAACCCGTTTGGCAAGGCCTCTGAGGTGTCCTCTCGGGGGCTCCGTGATGCAACGGACGGGTTTATTGCAATATTACGGGCAAGCGCCCAGAATCATAGAAACGGAATGGAGGAAAACGACGATGACAGAGGACCTCTTTTCATTTCCGGTAAGAATCGGCGACATTCTGCTGCGAAATCCTTTCATCGTGGCCTCAGGCCCGACCGTCAAGAGAGTCGATCAACTGGAACAGGCGGAGCGGGAGGGGTGGGCCGCTGCCTCTATCAAACAGACTTTTAACCCATCGCCTTACCTCAACTACGAGCCTCGCTACCGCTGGCTGAAAAAAGAAAAGCTTCACGTCTTCACCGCGGAATATCGTCTCAGCATGGAGCAAGGTTTACGGCTGGTGGAGGAGGGAAGGAAAAAATGTCGGGATCTTGTGATCATTGCCAACTATTCCTCGGTGGGCCCGGATCTCGAAAGTTGGCTGGATGCGGCAAGACGTTTTGAGTCGGCCGGAGCGCAGATGCTGGAGCTCAATTTCTGTTGCCCCAACATGTCGTTCAATGTCGATATCTCTGCCGGCGAAGAGAGAGAAGGGCGTCCCTCATCAGGAGCCAGCATGGGCCAGGACGAAAAATCCGTCCGGCTGGTGGTCGAGAAAACGCGTGAGGTGACCTCCCTTCCGATCATCGCGAAGATCACACCTGAAGGAGGGAGGATCGCCGAGGTTTCGGAAGCCGCCTACGAGGCAGGGGCTGACGCGGTCTGTAGCGTGGCCAATCGCCTTGGCATCCCACCGATCGATGTTTGGAACTATCGAAAGCCCATTTATAACCTCCAGGGAGAGAACACCATGGCTTGTCTCTCCGGCCCTTGGATTAAGCCGCTGGCACTTCGAGACGTCTTTGAGATTCGCAAGAGGGTCGGCCCTTCCCGTTCGATCATCGGTACTGGAGGAATTTCCTCCTGGGAGGATGCGGTCCAGATGATCCTATGCGGGGCCGATGGTATCGGTATCTGTACAGAGACCATGCTCTCAGGATTCGGCTTTCTTCGAAAATGGATCAAATCCCTGAAAGATTACGCGCAAAAAATGGGGTTCGAGAAGGTCGAAGATTTCCGGGATCTCTTGATCCAAGAGATCAAGCCTGCCTCGGACCTGACGATTTGGGCAGGCTACGCCCAGGTGGATACAAAAGCGTGCTCCTCTTGCGGCCTCTGTGTTGAGATTGGGCATTGCAACGCAATCATCATGACCGAAGAAGCCGCCCAGATTGATCCAGCATTGTGCCAGGGTTGCTCGACTTGCATCGATCTCTGCCCCAAGGGAGCAATTCGGATGGTCGAGAAGAAATAGGCTTCTTTTCCACCTCCAACTCCCTTCAGCCCGACGGGAAAGTTCGATCTCTCCCCAGCTTCTGAGGCATTGCCCCAGCCCTTGATTTGTACTTGACAAGGGAGGAAGGGAGGCTTTAAGATGTCCATACCTATTGAACTCGAGGGGTTTGGGAGCGTTGGAGAAAGGACCATGAAGACGGCGATCTGTAACGAGCTCTTTCAGGGATGGCCCATTGAAAAGGTCTTCCAATACGCAGCGGAACTGGGATACGACGGGGTTGAAATCGCTCCCTATACCCTGGCCGATTCCGTGACAGAGATCTCCCAAAAGCGGCGAAAGGAGATCCGCCTCGCCGCGGAACGAAACGGGATCGAAATCGTGGGCCTTCACTGGCTTCTCGTCAAGCCCGAGGGCCTCTACATCAACCATCCCGATGAGATCATCCGGATACGAACCCAGGAGTACATCGAAGCCCTCATCCACTTTTGTGCGGACATTGGCGGAAGACTTCTTCTTCACGGCTCTCCCCATCAAAGAACCGTAAAGGAGGGCTGGGATTTTGAGGCCTCGTGGAACTACGCCCGGGAGACCTTTGAGGTCGTGATGAAAGTGGCCCACAAGCGAAACGTCCTCTACTGTATCGAGCCCTTGACGCGGAGCAATACGAACTTTGTGAACACCGTGGAAGAAGCCCTTCGTCTGGTGAAAGAGGTGAACCATCCGAATTTCAAGATGATGTTCGACTGTCGAAGCGCATCGGCTCAAGAGGCTTCCCTGAAGGAGGCGCTTTATCGGGCTTTGAAATCGGGTCAACTCCGCCATGTCCACGTCAACGATGCCAATGGCCGAGGGCCCGGGTTCGGGCAGACGCGTTTTGCTCCGATCCTTCGGACCCTTCTCGACAACGACTATAGGGGTTTTGTCTCTGTGGAGGTCTTTCAGTTCGATCCCGATCCCCAAACCATTGCAAGCCGAAGCATCGGCTACCTGAAAGGGATCCTCGAAGGATTAGGGGAAAAGGATGAGGAGGGGTGATAAGGGAAAGGAGGGACGATCATGACCGAACTTTCGCAAGGGAGGGTAGATCAGATCGTTTTCGAGGCGGAACCTGAGGCCTTGTCCGAAGGAGGAAAGAGGCCCATCTCGGACGATCATGTCGCCCACATCGTCCAGCTCGTCCGCTGGGGCCAAACCGCCTTGGCTGCGGATCATTTGCTCTTTCCTGAGATCAATCCGACCCTCGTTTCGACTGTCTCGGGCGTGATCCGACAACTGAATATCCTCTTTCACTTGGCCTGTCCGAAGGAGAACGATCGGGAGGAGAGGCTTCGTGAAAAGGTCAAGGCGAGACAGCAGGCCTATGAAGTCCTCATCGAGATGGTCCTGAACTTTTACGGCCTCGAGAGCCGTTGGCTCGACGAGGAAAAGAAGGGAAAATCCCTTCAGTATATCCTGAACGCCTTGGCAGAATGGGAGAACCTTGAGCGTCAGGAGGGACCGATCTCGGTTGCTTCGGCAGTGGTTCGCAATTGGCTTGCCCGCATGAAGCGTGTCCAGAAAGGCCAGAGCATGGTGGGAAAGACAGCCCTTCGGATCGAGGGTAGCTTCGATTTCGAGAAGAACGGGGTGGTCGATTTCCTGAAAAAGGCCGAGCGGGAGATCAAGGAGAACATCTATTATCGAATGGTGAAAGAAGGAAAATGCCGATTCGGCAACGACTATGCCCTGGGGCTTCGGTGGTTGAGACATCTCGGGTTTGAACAGGTTTCAACGAACCCGGTCCTTGCCGCCAAGGCCTATCAAGACGAACCGGGTCTTCTGAGGACATTCCGTAAAGAGGTCCAGAAGCATCCTCGCTACGCCCAGTGGTCACGGGATCCCGCCTCCCATGGCGAGGAGATCACCCTCTTTGCCACCCTCCTTGCCCTATGGGACAACCTTCACGTCTTTCGTCCCATCTTCTACAATCTTCGGGAGACCTCGGGTGGGGGCGTCGTGAGCTTTCAGCTTAACCCCAACATCGCCCATCTCGTGGAAGAAAGCGTTCGGGATGTCTTCGAGGCCTTTCGCCTCGCCTCCGAAAACCTTCTCCTTTACGATCAATTCCTCCTTGCGGGCTATCGAATCGAAGGAGAAAAGGGAAGGCCCAACATGGTGATCAAGGTGGCTGCAACAAGCCCTGCGGCCCGAACGATCACCCGAAGGATCAATGCCTTGGGTTTCGGTTCCAATATCACGGTCGATTACACGGTCAGCCAGGAGGCAACGCTGCTCCTTGACGAGATGGAGGGCATGGCCTGTGCGTTGAAAAAAGGGATACGACCCACGCAGCTTTACATGACCAACATGGGAGGCCGTCTTGAAAGCCACCTGAGGGAGGTGAAGCTCGAGGAGTTTTTCGGCCAGTTGAGAGATGCGGTCGGCGAAGAGAAAGCCCTCGAACGGATCGATCAGCTTTCGCGGGTCAACGGGACGGAAGAAAGAGTGGCCAAGGCGGCGGGCTATGAAGAGAAGGTCCTTGCTGCGACGCGATTTGCCCACGGTCAGAAGACGATCGATGAGGCCATTTGCGAGGCCCTCAAGGACGTCGTTTCAAAGAAGACCCTTCAGGATTGGGAGTCGGCCATCGGCCATTCGGGTACCCTCGTGGCAAGAAGGGTTTGGGGAATCTTCTTCTCGGAGAAGAACCGAGAGCGTTGGATGACATATCTGATAAAACAGAAAGGGCTCGCGGCCGATGAGGCCAAGCTCATCCTGGAGCGGCTCCACTATCTCCCCGCATCGAAGCGAAAGCCCTTCGACACCTTCTGGACATTGGCTTCCCGGAACCTGGTTCATACCGAATTTCCAGACCACCAGGAGAACGTGAGGCGGATGGCTGAGGGAACGCAGTTTAACCTGAAGGCCTACGAAGAATCGATCACCCAAACCTTCTCCTCCGAGATCTTGGAGAGGCTCTACCAGATAGAGGATTTCCGCAAGGCTTACGAAATCAATCCGGAGCTCGCCGGAATATTCAAGGAGGTCGGTATCGCCGAGGAGTTCGGTCTCGAAGGCCTCAAGGACACAGAGTGGTCAGAATTTGGGCCGGTCCGAAAGACCCTCTCCGAGTTCAAGAACGCCTACGACACATTTCAGGCCGAGATGGTCCAGGAGATGAAAAAGATCGTCACGACCGCCTAAACAGAGGGTTGCCCCGTGGCGAGGCGCTTAAAAAGGCGATTTTTTGCTGCGATCCGTGGCCTTGACAACCACAATATCTTGTTTTAGATTCTCCCAGTAGCACCATATATCGTCATCCAATAGGTCTCGCAAGGAACCACCTCAACGTCAAGCGAGTGCGTCAAACGGTTACCGCTCAGGCGCCTTAAAAGAGGACCCGAAAGGGCTCTTCTGGATCGAGAGGGGTCGAGCAAGAACGAGCCCTTCAGGGCAAAATCGGTGAAGAAGTTGGGACGAAGTCTCTTAAGCAAGGCCACATCATAAGAAAAGGAGCAACGATGTCAACGGTGATTGAGATGAACGGAGGTCGACCGATGCCTCGTGACGAGGCGGAAACAACGGATATGGCCCTTTTCGTCCGGAGTTCCGACGAGTCCATGGCCGACTGGGATCGACAAAGGATCGTCGATGCCCTCGTTCGCGAGACCTATGTCGACTTGGACACGGCGAGGGAGATTGCCCGCGAGGTCGAGGAGCTGGTCACGACCTCCAAGATCAGAATGGTGACAGCTCCTCTTATCCGCGAGCTGGTCGATGCCAAGCTGATCGAGAGGGGACTGGAGCAGGCCCGAAGGATGCACACGCGCCTCGGTATGCCGCTTTACGATGTGGACCAGTTGATCCTCCATCCCAACAAGGAAAATGCGAACGTGCCCCATGGCCCGGAGGCGACCAATTTGACCCTCGCCGAAAGGATCAAGAAAGAGTACGCCCTCTTGAGCGTCTTTTCTGGCGACATCGCGGATGCCCACATGAGGGGCGATCTTCACCTCCACGACCTCGGCTTCGTCGATCGGCCTTACTGTAGCGGCCAATCCCTGGAGTTTATCAAACGCTTCGGCCTGAGCCTTCCCAACTCCATCGCCATGGCTAAACCGGCCAAGCATCCAGAGGTTCTTTTGGCCCACATGGTGAAGTTCGCTGCAGCCCTCCAGACCCACTTCGCCGGAGCCATCGGCTGGGATGCGGTCAACCTCTTCTTTGCTCCCTATCTCGTGGGCATGTCGGATCGGGATCTCGAACAGCTCGCCCAGATGATGGTCTTCGAGTTCTCTCAGCAGGCCGTGGCAAGGGGTGGACAGGCCATCTTCACCGACCTGAATCTCTACTGGGAGGTCCCCAAGCACTTCGAAGACGTGGAAGCGATCGGCCCGGGGGGTGAGCTCACGGGCAGGACCTACAGCGAATACAGCGAAGAGGCCCAGCGCTTTGCGTGGGCTCTCTTCAATGTCTACCTCGACGGCGACGGCTCGGGACGGCCATTCTTCTTTCCGAAACCCCTTGTCCACATCACGGAGAAGTTCTTCCGGACCCCGGGCCACCAGGATTTCCTCCACCATATCTGCGAGGTCGCATCCGAGAAGGGGAACACCTACTTCGTGTTCGATCGAGGCGAGACCGCGAAGATTTCTGAATGTTGCCGCCTCAGCTTCAAACTTCAAGAAACGGACCTTGCCGACGCGCGGCAGCCTTGGAGGATGCGATATTGCGCCCTTCAAAATGTGTCCCTCAATCTCCCACGCATCGCCTATTTGGCCAAGGGAGATGACACGCGTCTTTTCTCGAAGATCACGGAATTTGTCGAAATGGCGGTTCAAGCCCATCTTGAAAAGAAGCTCTTTATCGAAAGGCTGCTCTCGCTGGGCGAAAAAGGTCCTCTTTCCCTTCTGGCCATGAACCGGGACGGCTCGCCCTATCTCCGGATGAACCGTGCCAGTTACCTCATCGGCATGGTGGGCCTCAACGAGCTCGTCCAGATCCATACGGGACAGGAGATGCACCAGTCGAAGCAGGCCTTCAAGTTTGGCCTGAAGGTCATTGCCCACATGAAGCTTTTGGTCGAGAAACTCAGCGCCCGTCACCGGATGCATTTTGTTCTCGAACAAACCCCGGCCGAATCGACGGCCTATCGGTTTGCCAAGCTCGACCTCAGGTATCACTCCCCCAAGTCCGGTCATATCGTGAAAGGCGACATCTCCCGGGGTGAAGTTTACTACACGAACTCCACCCACCTCAACATCGCAGCTCGCCTCAACCCCATCGAACGGGTGAGACAGGAGGGCCTTTTTCATCCCTTGATCGAGGCCGGAGCCCTCACCCATGTCTGGCTGGGAGAGGCCAGGCCCTCCAAGGCGTCTCTGGCCAACTTTGTGGTGAAGACCTTTCAGCTCACCCAGAACGACCAGATCGCCTTTTCTCCCGAGTTCACGACCTGCAATGCCTGCAACCGAACGAGCCGGGGGCTTCAAAACGTCTGTGTTTACTGCGGGTCGGAGGATGTGGATGGCATCACGCGGATTACCGGGTATTTCACCAAGATCTCGAGCTGGAACAAGGGTAAGATCGGAGAGCTTCGAAACCGCTATCGAAACCAAGGCTTCTTCGAAGAAAAAGAAAGCGAGCCGGCTTCAGGTGGGCCGGACCAGGGAATCCTTAAACTGGCATAACTTCGATGCTCGTAAGGGACCCTGGACTGGAAGCCTTGAAAATCTTTTGGCTTGCTCGGAAGAGGGGATGAAACGACAAGGGAGAAACCCTTGCCCTATGAAGCCCTATGGATGGAAGTCGAAACGTTCTGAGGGATTTGATTTCGCGAAGTCAAGGCATATCGTGCCTTGACTGTTGGAACATGAGGAGAGCCGATGGGATCCGTTAAGATCTTTACGAAAGCCAAATGCCCGAAATGCCCCGAGGCCAAAGCGATCGCCATGGCATTGAAAAAAGAAGGCGTACGGGTATTGCAATACGACTTGGACACGGTTGAAGGCCTTGCCGAGGCCTCTTTTTACAGCGTTCTTTCCACGCCTTCACTCATCGTCGAGGACGAGGAGGAGAAGGAGATGGCCAGTTGGAGAGGAAGGGTGCCCACCCTTCAGGAAGTGAAAGCCTATCTTGTCGGGAAAGGGCTCTGATGGCCCCTCAGCTCCCCCTCACCCACGGATGAATAGGGGATGAGCCGTGAGGATCGAGATCAAAGGATTCCTGGAGCTTTCCTTCTCAGATTGGCCTGGGAAACTCTGTTCCGTGGTCTTTTTGCCCCGCTGTAACTTTCGGTGTCCCTACTGCCACAACCATCCTCTCGTTCTTCATCCGGAACGCTATGCCTCGATCCCTCTTGGAGAGATCTTAAGGCGTCTTCGCTCCTTTCGAGGATGGATTGATGGGGTCTGTGTTACAGGGGGTGAGCCGACGCTCCACCCAGACCTGCCCGATCTCATTCAAAGGATCAAACGGCAGGATTTGCGGGTGAAGCTCGACACGAACGGAACGAACCCCGAGATGCTCGAACGCCTCATCGAGGAGGGATTGATCGATGCCGTTTCGATGGATGTGAAGGCCCCCCGCGACGGATTTCACTATCGGAGGGCCGCGGGGACAAGGGTTGAACTCGATTCGATCCTGAAATCGATCCAAATCCTCAAGGAAGGCAACGTGGAGTATCAGTTCCGGGTTACGGTTGTCCCGGGGCTTCACGGAAAGGAAGAGGTTCGAGCAATCGGTCTTGCTCTGAAGGCAGGCCAAAGAGTGGTTCTTCAGAACTTCAATCCTGAAAACCCTCTGGATGAATCCCTCAAAACCGTGACGCCCTTTGAAACAGGCCTTCTCCGGAGCTTGGAACGAGAGATCCAAGCCATGACCTGACTCCTCTTTGCAAAGGGACAACAAGACATCGAATCGGGGTATGAGTTGAAAACGATCTTGGTCTCGGCCGCTGTCATCATCGAAGGAGGAAAGGTCCTCGTCACCCAGAGAGAGGAAGGAGACTCTCATGGCTTGTTCTGGGAATTTCCTGGAGGAAAGATCGAAGACGGAGAAGATCCGAGGCGCGCCTTACAAAGAGAGCTCCGGGAGGAATTGGGAATCGAAGTCAAAGTAGAAAAGATTTGGGACGTTGTTTTTCATGTCTACCCCGAATATCCTGTTCTTCTTCTGTTCTATCTCTGCCGGATTGAAAAAGGGGTTCCGAGGCCGATCGGGTGTCGGGCCCTCCGCTGGGTTGATGGACGCGAGCTTCCGGAGATTCCCCTCCTTCCTGCCGATGTCCCCTTGATCGAGGGGCTAAGAGAAAAGCTCGACGCCCCCTAACAGGAGGTGGTCTTCGTCATGGAGAAAGATCGAACGGAAAGATATGCGGAGAGCCTCCAACGGATGATCCGAAACGACTACCAATACCTTAAAGAGACGATCCCCGATTTTCAGGAGCTTTGTCGCCTCGTCACACCAGAAAAAAACGTGCCCTCCAAGCTTGTGAGCGATATCCGGGAGATGTACAAGGAGCTCCGAAACCGACTGGCCGAAATCAACGGGGTGAAGCAGCTTCTTCAAGGGAAATATCATGCTTACTACCGCCGGGATCCTCTCCTTGACAAAGAGGTGATGGAATTTGGGTTCATCCTGAAGAATACCTACACGCGCTTCGAATCGGTGATGCTCCAGAAGCAGAAACAGGAATGGAGAAAGAGCAAAGAGAAGGAGCAGGAGCAGGCCCAGACCGGTAAAGATCAGGGAGGGCCTGGAAAGTGGTTTCGATCTTCCGAAAACCAGATGGGCTTATGGAAGGCCCTTCGCCTTCTGAAGGAGCTCGACTATGAGGCTCGATCCGAAGAGATGGGTCCTGAGCGACGGCTGACCGGAGAGAGCGGGCCGAGAAGCCTCACCCTCTTTGTGCTCGCAGGCGAGGTGGAATCCCTCGATCGGTTCCAAACAACCGTACGGTTCCGGGAACATGATCTCCTGGAACGTTATGGCCCCCATGAACTTCGGGGTCTTCTTGTTCACCTACGAGCCATCTCTCCATCGCAGCTCCAAAAGGTCTTCGAGCGTCTTCTCGAAGAGAGAGGGAAAGCTCTGTTGAAGTGTCTTCTCTTGCCCATCCAGAGCGAAAAGGAAATGGATCAGGACCTAAACGGACTGGTTCTGGCCACGCTCCCGAAAATCGGAGAGGGAGAGGTCCGAATCGTCTCTGTTTCGTCATGGGGCAAGGTCGGCTCTTTTGGCCCGGACAGCGCTTAAAACCTGTTCGGTATTTTCATCCAGAACATGGCGGTAGAGAAAGACGGTGGCATTGATAGCCTGATTCTGGGTCGAAGGGGAGACTTTCTTCCCCACCGCGAGCTCGCTCAAGAAATCCTGCAAATCTCTCCCTTCAAGTTGATGGGGGCTCTTGCCATTCACAAAGTTTCCGAAATTTCTTAACCAGAGAAGGTAAGTTTTCTCCCTGCTGAGGGATCTCTGCCGAAGCCTCAAAGCCTCGCGCATCTTCTCTTCAAGGGAACGCCAACTCTCTTTATCGGGACATAGGTCTCCCGTCTTTGGCAACGAAGTTCGTGAAAGAAAATAATCGTATAATCTTAAAGCCGTATCCACCTGATTGGCCTGCCGATCTTCGTATATCTTTCCCATATCCGATAGGAACTGCTTTTTCTGATCGCTGTTCAATCTGGTCGAAGGGGGTTGATTTAACAAATGATAACAATCTGAAACCCCCTTCAAATAGTAGGGAATCT
>Ga0123519_10012377_pt1 | contig 12425 bp, 13 predicted proteins | sample YelNatPaOPRAMG02_FD_87396 | JGI IMG/M metagenome (GOLD analysis project Ga0123519, IMG submission 87396) | Hot spring microbial communities from Yellowstone National Park - Yellowstone National Park OP-RAMG-02 (version 2) | ecosystem: Environmental > Aquatic > Thermal springs > Hot (42-90C) ... | reverse complement strand
CTGTGCTGTGATGTACCCGAACGCTTCAGCGTCAAAATAAGAATTTGGTATTAGGTGGTCAAATGGCAAAATGCTACAAGTGCGGCGCACCTGCCTTGAAGGAAGGGCTTTGCGAAGAGCATTATGCCGAAGCATGGATTAAGGAAATAACTAAGAAGATAGAAGAGAAATTGAAAAAAATGAAAATTGTTGTCTGTCCAAGGTGCGGCAGGGTGCTGTATCATAATAAATGGCAAAAGAAAAGTTTTGAGGAAATTATAAAAAGCGCTATAAAAAATGATGTGAAGGGCGGGGTTATAGAAGTGGGCAAAAACAACCTTAGAATAATTTTATCATTAAACAACATGAAAAAGATTATTGAAATCAACCTGCCGAAAATGCATAAGGTTCTGTGCAGAGATTGCTCTCTCGCCGGCTCTGGATATTATGAAGCTGTGATACAAATTCGCGGCAACGCGCCAGAAAAAATAATAAATGCCGTTGAATCAGATAAAAATGTTGTAAAAGTAGTTAACGTGAAGGGCGGCGCTGATTTTTACTTCCTGTCTAAAAGCGCAGCAGAACGAGTTGCATGGACCTTAAAAAAATCTGGATATAATGTAAAAAGCAGCTACAAACTTGTTACAAGAAAGGATGGAAGGGACGTTTATAGAGCATATCTTATAATAAGATTCTAAGAATGCTTCCATTCGATTAGCTATAAACTTAACTTTGCCATTAACTACTATGAATTATTATCAAACGAAATTTGGAGGAACAACTAATTATTAATTATCATTATCGTCATCCATCACGAAATGAAATCTAAGTATCGACCCAAAAAAGTCGGGCGCCGCCGAGGGCTTTGGGAGCCGCGCCAATCAGTGATGCCGCTTCTTCTATTAATTATCGCTAAAAAAAATTAGCACGATGTTCAGGGCACTTCCAAACTTAACTTCGCACCATCCGCTAATTATCGTTATCAACTTAATTTCGCTACTGAACTCGGCATTCTAATTTATTATCAAAATTGGTTTAAGTACAGATGCGAAAAACAGCGGGCGCCGACATTCGGCGAACAATAGGCTGTTAATGCGATAATTGAAACTGTTGCTTATTGAATAATTGTTCGTCAATTTGGCGAAGTCAGGTATCAAATAATCGCTGACGTGCTTTCAAAGCCCAAAAAGTGGCGCACGTTGCAAATATTTCGCGTGAATTTGTGATAATAAAATTCCAAGCGGCTGAAGAGCAGAATGCGGCAAGGCTAAGATACTTCTAAAAGTTTTATGCCTAACATTATCAGAATTCCGAGGAGAATAAATATCAATTGAAGTGCCGCGGATTTCCTCTCCGCGCTATGATGAAGTTCTGGTATGAGGTCTGAGCCAGCAATATAAACAAAACCTCCTATCGTAAGCGGTATTAAAATCTCTGAAAATGTTGTATTGTTTATGAAAAGTGCAAAGGCTGTTCCAGCAACTGCTGTAAGTGCCGAGAGGAAATTAAACTTCAACGCGCTTTTGATGTTCAAGCCTGAATAGAGAAGCACTCCGAAATCTCCTATCTCCTGAGGTATTTCATGGAAAATTATTGCGAGCGTTGTAGAAACCCCCAAAGGTATGGATTGCATGTAAGTCGCTCCTATAACCAAGCCATCAAAAAAGTTGTGCAACGCGTCACCTATTAAATTCATGAATGCTAACGGATGAGGATGCTGTTTGGATGTTGGCACATGGCAATGCCTCCATCTTAAAATTTTCTCTAAAATAAAAAACATTAACAGCCCTGACAGAATGAGTAAAGAAATCTGAATTTCAGAAAGTTTTTCATAAGCCTCGGGGAGGAGATGGATAAACGCGTCTCCAAAAAGCCCTCCGACCGCAAAACTCACGAGCAGGGGTATGTACTTGTTAACGTTTTCGATTTTAACAAAAATAAACAATATTCCGATGAGAGATACTAAGCTAACGATTACCACGCTTATCATAGGCAACAAAATCATAGTAGATATTCCTTTGGTTATGTTATTTAAATATTTCGAATGTATAAGAAATTTTATGCCAGAAGAAAGCCAACAGGAAGAAATCGCAAGAACACGTTTGCCTATGAAGAATGAAATTTTTGCTATTGCAATCGAAGCGTTGGGCGGAAATAAAATGCGCGTTGAATGTGATGATGGGAAGGTTAGAATAGGCAGAATACCCGGAAAACTTCTTAAGAGGATATGGATAAGGATCGGCGACCTCGTGCTCATAGAACCTTGGAAGGTTCAATCAGACGAGCGCTGCGACATTATTTGGAGATATACCCAGACTCAAGCAGCATGGTTAAAGAAAAAAGGGTATGTCAAAAATCTTAACATCTGATTTTCTCGGCGGTGAGAAACATTGTCAGGCAAAAATGGAAGGAAGCATGTATAGATAAGTCTGAATTAAAAAAGGTCTGGGGTGGAATTTTTGACAACATCACTATATTGACGATAAACAAGTTGATGGAAAAGAAAATTATAGGCTCGTTGCTTTCACTCATTAAACAGGGAAAGGAAAGCAAAATCGTTCTCGGGCTTAACATGGAAGGCGAGCCGATCATTGTTAAAATCTATGGCATAGAAGCGCTGAACTTTAAAAAACTTTATTTGTACATAAGCGGCGACAATAGATTCAAAAATATAAAGCAGGATAGAAGGTCTGTTGTTTATGCGTGGTGTAAGAAAGAGTTTGCAAACACTAGCATCGCTTACAAATCTGGCGTGGCATGTCCACGTCCAGAAGGATTTCTGAATAATGTTTATGTCATGTCTTTCATAGGGAAAAGAGATGGCGAGTTTGTCCCTGCGCCAAAACTTGCGGATATAGAAATCGAGAACCCGGGTGCTCTTTTTGAGGATATAGTAAGCGAGATTAAGAAATTTTACAGCGCCGGACTTGTGCACGGAGACCTTTCTGAATACAATATCTTATATCATGAAGGAAAGGCCTATATAATTGATTGGTCACATTCAGTGTTAAATAGCCACCCAAACGCAGAAATGCTTTTAAAAAGAGATGTAGAAAATATTTGTAGATTTTTCAAAAAGGAGGGAGTTGCTTGCAGCCCAGAGGAAGTGACGAAAAAGATAAAGGAACAACAATGAACCTTATGAGCATATTGATTCCAGAAGAGCGGATTAGAGTAATAAATAAAAAAGTCATAGATACGCTTTCAAAAAAGTTTGGAGTTGAAATAAACATAGAGCGCAATGAAGTTAAGATATCTGGAAAAACCGTTGATATTTTAAAGGTTAAGGATATAATACTTGCCATAGGTAGAGGGTTCTCTCCAGAACACGCGTACGCCCTCGAAAACGATGAATATGTTATTGATATAATAAATCTTTCAGGTTTCAGCCCCAACAGACAAAAAGTAATAAGGTCAAGAGTCATAGGCACCGGTGGCAAAATAAGGTCTGCTATAGAAGACGCTACCGAATGTTATGTCTCAGTATATGGCAAAACGATTTCGATCATAGGAAATTGGCAAGATGTAAAAAATGCACACAAGATAATAGAAATGCTTATAAATGGTGCAGAGCATACAACAATATTGAAAATACTGAAAGACTTCAAAATGGAGCGGATTAAATGGCTGAAGAAGCAAAGCTAAGAGAGATTTCGATAGCAGAATTTTTCGAGAAGAATAGACACCTCCTGGGCTTTGATAATCCAGCGAAGGCTATACTAACTGTTGTTAAAGAGGCTGTCGACAACTCTTTAGATGCATGTGAACTCGCGCGAATTCTCCCTGATGTGCTCGTTGAGATAAGAGAAGCCAGGAGAATATTTAAGGTCTATGATGAATCTGGTGTCGCTCTTGCTGAAATTGTACTTGAAGCGGACAGGGCAGAACTTCATGTTGAGGATAGGATATTAAAGCCCAGCGAAATGAAAGAGAGCAACGATGAAAAGACTTTCGTGTTCGAGGACAACGAACGCACATACAAGTTTAAGATACAAGGAAAGGGCGATGCAGAAAAATACCTTTTCATTTCTGGAAGAAAGGAGTTGAAAGTTGTTAAAATGCCACAGGATAGGTTTGCTATCGTTGTCGAAGATAATGGTCCTGGTATTTCTAAGGAACATGTTGCGAGAGTTTTTGGTAAACTTTTGTACGGAAGCAAATTCGGCGCTGGCATGCAGTCTAGGGGGCAGCAAGGTATTGGTATTTCCGCGGCGCTTCTTTATGCTCAACTAACGACAGGAAAGCCAGCAAAGATATGGTCAAAGACTGAAAAATCGAAAAGCACGTATTACTGCGAGATCAGAATGGACACAATGAAAAACGAACCGATTATAATATCGGAAAAGGATATAAAGGACGGTAAGGAGCATGGCGTTAGAATAGAACTTGAAATTGAGGGAAAATTTGTAGGCGGCTCACATTCTGTCGAAGAATATCTTAGGCAGACATTAATAACGAACCCCTACCTTTCGCTGACGTTCATAAAACCCGACGGCGAGAAACTATTTTTCAAAAGAACATCGGAAACGCTGCCGCCGCTTCCTAAGGCTATTAAACCACATCCGCATGGCGTGGAACTCGGAGTTTTTGAAAGAATGCTTAAAGCAACATCTTCAAGAACGCTTGCTGGTTTTCTTTCGAATGATTTTTCGCGCGTGAGCCCTAATACAGCAGAGCAGGTCTGCAAACTTGCTAGCCTTAAGCCTAGCATAAAGCCGTCTGAACTAACACATGTACAGATCGAAAAGATTTGGAAAATCATGCAGACGTTTGACTTCATGAAGCCACCGACGGATTGTTTGAGTCCAATTGGTGAGGAATCCTTCATCGCTGGCCTAAAACGCGAATACCAAGCTGACTATTTTGTTGCTACAACCCGACAACCTGTTGTTTACCGCGGCAATCCATTTCAAATAGAGGTTTGCATAGGATACGGTGGGAAACTTCCGCAGAATGAGTCTGCAAAGATAATAAGAATAGCAAACCGCGTTCCACTTATTTATCAGGCGAGTTCGTGCGCAATCACAAAGGCTATACAGAAGATTGAGTGGAGACATTATGGCATAGACGTCCAGAATGGAATGCCCTTTGGGCCTGTTATCATCGCCGTGCATATGGCATCTGTTTGGATCCCCTACACCTCGGAAAGCAAGGAAGCGATCGACCCATATCCTGTAGTGCTCAAAGAGATAAAACTTGCGCTTCAAGACACTGCAAGAAAGCTGCAACGATACCTTGCAGGAAAAAGACGTCGTGAAGAAGCCGCACAAAGAATAAACTTGTTTGAAAAATATCTTAAAGAAGCCTCAGAAGGAATTGCGTCGATCGCCGAGGTTGACAGCAACACGGTTTTAACTGGTCTCAAAAAGATATTGAAGCATGGTAATTTAGGAGGAGAAGAGAATGGAGAGCAAAGAGGAAGTGAAAAAGAAGATAAGGGAAATGGGACGTAATCTGTTAAAGCAGATAAGCAAACAAGAGAATCCATACTTAGACGTTCCAATCAGAGCGCTCTCGAACGTAAGTTATGACCCAAAAACAAAGTTAATAACACTTGGGAATAAGACAGCGAAACGCTATCTTTTCAACGTTGCACATATAAGGAAATTTGCTCAGACGTTAGGCGTTGCTGGTCTTGCTAAACAGTTAATAAATGAAGACAAACACTTGAACATAAGAGAAGCATTTTATGCGCTCAAACGCCCTGTCCTCGGCGCTGATATAAACCTGGCTGATGAACAAGAAGAAACAAATGCAGCAATCGAAGATTTAGAACTTATTTTAGATGCTTCACGTGAGCAATTGCATTTCAACGCTGACAAGGGCGGGTTTGTCGCTGGAAAGGTTATTATTCAGGATAGGAATGATGTGATTGATTGGTCTAAACTTGGCTCTGGCGGCTGGTCTATTCCGAGCAATGTCGAGGATATAAAATTCAAGAAGGTCGATGCTAAGTATGTAATATATCTCGAGAAAGCTGCTACATGGGAAAGGCTTAACGAGGATAAAGTTTGGGAAAAACTAAACTGCATAATCGTATGTTCGAGGGGGCAGGCGCCGCGCGGCGTTAGGAGGTTGCTGCAGAGGCTAAACTTTGAGTTCGGATTGCCGATATATGTTCTCGTTGACTTAGACCCTTGGGGAACTTACATATACTCTGTTCTAAAATTCGGAAGTATTTCCCTCGCGCACATAAGTGAAAAGTTAGCGATACCTGATGTAAAATATTTGGGTTTAACGCCGGATGATATCGTGAAGTATAAACTCGAAAAGCACAAGCTGCCGATGAAGGACGTTGACACAAAAAGGTTGGAAGAAGTTTCAAACTATGAATGGTTCAAGCATGACGAGCGATGGGTAACATTTTTCAAAAAGATGGTTGCACTTAAAGGGAAGGTCGAGTTAGCAGCACTTACATCAAACGGCATATCGTTTATTTCTGAGAAATACATACCAGAAAAAATTAAAAACAAAGATTGGATAGATTAAAATGAAAAAAATTTATATTCCAGCATTCGCGGGTTATGAAGAAAAATTCCGTGAGGGCGCTATTCTTATAGCGATATCTGGGCTTTCTGGTTCGGGAAAGGGGACACAGGCAAAGCTCTTGCAAAGCAACTTGAAAGCACGTATGGGCATTGAGTTAAAAATTTTCGAGTCTGGAGAGTTCTTCAGAGCGCTCGCGAAAGAATATGGCTTTTCGAGAATTGAAGAATTTTCAAATTACGTTAAGTCGAGCCCGGCGTTAACGAAAGAAATCGATATGAAGATAGATCGTATGACGATAGAACGTGCGCTCAAAGAGGATGGTATTTACGTTGGGCGATTGAGCTTTGCATGCATAGGCGATTTTGGATATAAAATATTTCTCAACGCTGACCCTAAAGTTATCGCTGAAAGGATCATCAGAGACACATCACGCGAAGAATATGGCATGGCGCTTGAAAGCGCAGAACATGCTATAAAGGCGCGCGATGCAGCAGACATTGAAAGATACAGGACACTTTATGACATCAATTACAAAAAACTTTCTAAAAAGTGCGACCTCATCATCGACACATCAAATAAAACAAAAGAAGAGGTTGCGGAATTAATTTACAAAAATGTTGCCGAATGGTTAAAGATGAAACATGCTCAGAAAACCTGACTTCGCCACCCGCCACTCTATTATCATTATCGCCGATTAATTAGCTCGACTTTTCCGACGCCGGCTTTTCGAGGCCGATACTCAGAGTTCATTTCGGGGCGGATGACAATAATGATAATTAATAATTAGTTGTTCCTCCAACTTTCGTTCGATGATAATTCATAGCGGTTAATGGCGAAGTTAAGAGAAAAATAGATAGAAGCCGATTATCGAGAAAATCAAAGGTATTATCCATGCTGCTTTGTTCCATCGGAATATTTTATAGCCGTCCAACGGCGGTATTGGCAGTAAGTTGAAAAACGCGAGTGCAAAAGAAAACTTCGCTATGATATAACAGAGTGTATATAAGAAATCACTTAGGTCCACAAAAAGTAAAAGGAAGAGCATGATTGCGCCTACTACAATATTGACTGCTGGACCAGCGAGACTTATCATTCCGTTTTCTGATGTCGTAAGCGGTCTATAGTAGCCTTTTCGTTTGACAACAGATGAAATGAGGACATACCCTGGCGCAACGATTAAAAAATTAGAAAATACCCCCAAAATCAAAGCTATAATAAGCCCCGGCACAAACATGAAGAACTCAGCCTCGCAGCCAAAGTGCTGCGCGACTAGTTTATGCCCTAGTATTTCATGAAAAAGAAACGTCGGGACCAAAACTAAAAGTATGATCAAAAACTTTTCTGGGCTCGTGCCGCCGAATGCGATAGCGAGGACTGATGTTGCTATCGCGAGATGTATTATTTCTCTTCTTGAAAATCTCATTATCTCACCTTTAGAGCCCGCCTATGATGTTGAACGCCAACGTCCATATAATATATGTCATTAACAGATAAACCGTCCCGCCGTTCTTTAGCCAAAATGAAATACGCTGATTTATGTTAAAGTAAAACTGCAACACATACTTACAAAGGAAAAACACGACGGTCATGAAAACGAGGCCTGCGATGCTTGTTCCGAATGCGATATGAAGATAGTAATTCAAGATGCCTGTTGGTATCGACAACAACGCAAATATAATGTAGACTTTTTTATTTACATCCAAATTACCCACCTCAGAGGTAAACCTCTAAAAGTGCCCCGATTACGAGCACTGCTATCGCCATAAGCATCATTATTATTGAATCCTTCAAAATTATGTGAAATTCCCTAGACTTCCAGTTTTCTTTGACGAATCCTGCGGAGAGCATTCCTCCTGCTATGCCCGCGATGAAATATGCTCCTATTTCAAACGGCGCATGCGGTGCTATACCCATGCTTTTTACTAAAAATTCATTTAGTGCACCTGTGCGAAGATAGATACCTAAATAGCCAGCAAGTATCGAAGCGTTCCAACTAAGTATGAAAACTGCTCCTGAACCAAATACGAGAGAAAGGATAAACGATGTTACCATAACCTTAACGTTGTTCATCAGAATTATTTGAAACACTTCGTTCTGCGTCAATGCACCTGTGATCGATTGTATTGCGGAAATTTCATTTAGTTGAGGCCCGAAAAATGTGAAAAATGTATTGTCGCTTACAATCATCGCAACTATTAAAAATGCGATAAGATTTCCGACAAAAAATAACGCGAAGAGTTCTATGACTCTGCTGTGCCTTTCGAAGAAACTTTCTGATATTTTTCTCTCTACGTACAGCCGCTCGATCTCCTCTTCGAGCGTGAAAATTTTTACTAAGAGAGGTGAGAGCGCCATCGTTATGAACAGCGGCGCGATGATTCCAGAATAACTTGGAAAGACATAAAACGAGATATAGATGCTTATGAGAGATACGATTATCGCACATGGCAACATTATCTTCGGCGCGTTTATAATTGCACTTGGCGAAAAGATAGATTCTATGACCATGTTTATAATTGCGCGCCATAGTTTTAAAACTTTTACCGAAAGCCTTTTTAGAAGAGTGGGCAAAAAGGCTTTCATGCCAAAAACTTTTTAGAAGAGCACGCAAAAAGTTTTATCAAATAAAGCCTTTTAGAGGAGCATGCAAAAGGCTTTAAACCCAAAAGTCTTTTTGACATAAAAACTTTTGCAAATTCTTCTAAAAGGCTTTTGGAGAAAGCTTTATTAATATAAACCTCGCTAATTTTTATTATGCCTGCGATGAAAAAAGTTATGCACTTCAGCGATGCCGAGATCTCTTCAATGCCGAGGAATGGACGAGTAAGACTTTTTGGAACTGTTATTAACGTTAATGATAATGCAATTCTTTTGGATGATAAGTCCGGCGCTGCTGAAATAATGTTCGAAAATCAGGACAAGCCGTCTTCATTCAATTGCGGCCAGAAGGTTTGTGTGATAGCCGACATTATAGACGGAAAACTCTTCGGCGCCTGCGCACAAACTGTTGATGATTTTGATGTTCAATTGAATAAAAATGTCAGGTCATTTGTAAAGAAATTTAAAGATATGGGTAGAGATATAAACATATGAAGAGGTGGTATGAATGTTTGAAGCAAAAATCGATGATATAAGACTTTTGCGCGACTCGATTGAAACGATTGCACAGTTGATAGACGAGGCAGTCTTGAGAGTCAAACCTTCTGGTGTTGAACTTACTGCTACTGACCGCGCTAAGGTTGCGCTCGTTAATTTCAAAATGACTTCAAAGGCATTCTCGGAATATAAATGCGAAGGTGATATTGATATTGGCTTAAACATTCTAAATTTCCTTACTATCCTGAAGCGCGTAGGAAATGATGATAAAACAAAGATACGCTTTGATAAAAACGAACAGCGTCTTGAAGTTATAATTGAAGGGCGCTCCGTGAGGAAATTCGCTATACCTGTTCTCGACATATCGTCTGAAGAGTTAAGTCAGATAATAAATCTTGATTTTCCTTCAGAAGCAGAAGTGCAATCTGATATAATCGAACAGGGAATCTCTGACGGTGATATTATTGCCGACTCCATGCTCTTTACAGTTGAAAAAGAGCGTTTCATGATGGTTGCTGAAGGCGATGGAAGCAAGGTTGAGGTTAACATTTCTTCGCCGAGCGTCAAGATAAATAGCAGCAGGGACGTTGTCAAATCACTCTATCCCCTCGACTATCTTAAAAAGATTATAAAGGCCGCAAGAATTTCTGAGACAGTGAAGATTTTAATGGGATCAGACTATCCAATGAAAATGGAGTTCAAAAATCCTGCTGTCGAACTCTCCTTCGTTGTCGCACCAAGAGTTTTAGAAGAGTAAACTTCCTTGCGCGCCCCGATGCAGTGTATGATTAAAGAGAGGGGCTTCTAAGCATTTAAGTTAAAGTTTTATGATTTCAGAATCGGAGTTATCGCCTTCTGCTTTGTTTTTCACGTCCATTTAATTGTTAACAGAGCCATTTTTTCATCCTTTCCGCGAACGAATAAGCAAAATAACTTTATCAATTATCATTACTATTATTGAATGTTCAAAATAAATTACGGCGGCGGAGTTTAAAGGTCGGCACTGATTAATTAGCGATAATGATAATTAAGATTCGGGAAGTTGGCGAAGTCAGGATGAATAATTAGAACGAAGTGCCGCTTTGTTGCACGGCTTCTCGCCTAAATTTATCCCAGCCTTCCGCACGAGTGAGCAATTAACACATCAGAAATTTTGAACCTGATCTCGCCGCCTTTCAGCGCCGTGTCCTAAACCAATTTGACACTTGAATTTTATTATCAGAGAACAAAACTTTCCTTTCTCATACAAATTCGTGTAAAGATTCGACGATGCGGCCATTTTTTGGGCACTTGAAATTGAGCCGTCAATTATTCGATAACAATAATTAACAAATAGTGGCGAAGTTAAGTTTGAAAGCCGCAGCAATGATAATAGAATCAGGGACTGCTTATTCTAATTTTTCATAAACAGCCTTTAAAAGAAATGGCAACAGCACGGTTGCGTCTCCATCGATTGTTACATACTTTGCATCCTTCGCGACTTTTTTCCAACTTACTGCCTCTTGTAGACGCGCGCCACTTAAAGAACCATCATACTGGGTTGCTGTTGTAATGTATACAGCATATTTAAGCCCGCCCTTGAACTGGTTCCACCAAATCGTGTGATGTTTTGATATACCTCCGCCTATCATCAAAGCGCCCGTCGGCTTGCTTGTGAACGAGATGCGCGCAAGTTCGCGCTCGTCTGCAAGCACGTCTACTGTGAAATCATGGTCCTGCGAAAAGAATGTCAAAGCAGAGCCAAATGCGCCGTCTGTAATGCCTGGGACAAAAATAGGTATGTTGCGTTTTGCTGCCTGATATAAAATAGAATTCCTATCATGCAAAGTAGCGCCTATCTTTGAAATAAGTTCAAACCCTGATATTTTCTTATATTTTGAACTCAAATCTTCCAAAATTTTGCTCATGTTCTCTTCTATTACTCCGCCGTAGCTTTCGTTTGGCACGAGCAGGTTTCCAAGCCTCGCTATCTCGATGTCGCGTAAAACTGAATCATCATACTCAAAACTTCCATGATAATATTTTCCTCCCCACGCACGCGCAAGGTCGTGGTCTAGGGTACCACATGTTGTTATAATAACATCAACTAAGCCGCGCTCTACGAGCTCTGCTATCACACCCCGCAGACCTGTCGCAACAACACATGCAGGAAATGAGAGAAATTTTATACAATCCTCTGTGAACATTTCTTGAAGGATAGAAGCGGCCGTACCAAACGGCTTTGCTCCAAAACCTCCCGCGGATAGCATTTTTTCTGTCAATTCGCTGAAATTTTTTACTTCTGACAATCTAAAATCCTTGACAACATCGCTTAGATATTTTTCTCTTTCCTCGTTCATAGTTATATTCGTTTATTAAATCTTTTTAAGCTTTAATGCTAATTAAGAATTATGGATGATAAAAAATCTCTTGTGCTAAAGTATTATTCTAGGGACGATGTATTGGAACGAATGTTTTCATACGCGGCTGGCCGTGAGGTCGTGTGCGCAACAGCAGACGGCACATATTTCAAGAGACCTGATGCTGTGCTCTACCCGCGCGATATCCTCGAACGCGTTAAGCGAGGTGCTGTTTCCTTCCATTGTTCTGTTGAGCATTGGACGCAGCCTCTTGCGATATCTCAAGAAAATCTCGATACTTTAAGGTCTGGCTTTGACGTTATTATAGATATAGATTCTAAGTTTAAGCTCGAACACGGAAGAGAATGCGCCATAGAAATTTGTGAGTTCCTAAAAGAAAGAGGTATAACCCCCACTATAAAATTCAGCGGCCGTCGTGGGTTTCACATCGCAATAGCCCAAAATGCTCTTCCAGAGGTTATAGATAATAAACCACTTTCGAAATGGTATCCTGACCTTCTT